>Ga0209410_1000502_pt1 | contig 18180 bp, 19 predicted proteins | sample Mar14436cmmetaG_FD_184135 | JGI IMG/M metagenome (GOLD analysis project Ga0209410, IMG submission 184135) | Marine hydrothermal vent microbial communities from Guaymas Basin, Gulf of California to study Microbial Dark Matter (Phase II) - Marker... ... | reverse complement strand
TTTTCTCCGGGGTGGGGATGGCCCTGCCCCTTCCCACCCAGGTGGTGATAAACATCAGCAAATTCACCAAGGCCAATGTCCCTTATGTGATCCTGGCCTTGGTGATCCTGGCTGCTTTGTTGAGGAAGTATTACAAGACTGATAAAGGCCGCCTTCAGATCGATGCGATACTGCTGAAGTTGCCCATTTTCGGAGTCCTCATCCGCAAGATCGCCATTGCCCGCTTCGCCAGAACGTTGGCCACCCTCATCACCAGCGGCGTTCCGATCCTGGACGCCTTGGACATCGTCGCTGCCACGGCCGGAAACCGAGTGGTGGAGAAGGCGATCCGCGAGGGAAGGGCCCAGATAAAGGAAGGGGAGACCATATCCCAGCCTTTGGAGCGCAGTGGGGTTTTCCCCCTTATGGTCACCCATATGATCTCCGTCGGAGAGACCACTGGGGCCCTCGATGCCATGCTCACCAAGGTGGCGGACTTCTACGAAGAGGAAGTGGACGTCGCCGTGGCGAACTTGAGCTCCATGATCGAACCCATCCTCATCATCTTCCTCGGGGTGATCATCGGGGGACTCGTCATCTCGATGTACCTACCCATATTCAAGCTCGCGGCGGCCTTCTAAGGGGATATGCCTCAAGGGCTCCGCAAGTTCCTCCTCTATCGCTTTGTCCTGCTTACCCTCTTCCTCTTGGCCGGGCTGCTTTTGCAACTTGAGGGAATGGAACCTTGGCGGGGCCCTTGGTGGGCTTACTACGCCCTGGTGGGTTTCCTCTACCTCGTCACCCTCGTGGGGTTCAGGCCGAGTTACCTGACCTTTTACAGCATGGTGATCCTTGACGTGGCAGGGGTCACCGGATTGCTGTGGTTGACCGGAGGAGGGAGAAGCCCCTTTTTCCCCATATACATGCTGGTGATCATCGAAGGAGGGGTCCTCCTTGAACGGAGGGGGGGCATCATCGGTGCCCTGGCCTGCGGTTTATCCTACGGCCTGCTCCTCAACGCTGAATACCTCACGGGGCCGGGGACCTATCAAGGACTCCACCTCCTCTACCGATACCTTTTGGCCCTGGCGAGCTTCATCTTGGCGGGATACGTAATAGGTTTCCTTTGGGAAGAATCGGCAAGCCGCAGCAGAGAACTTCAGCGCAGCCGCGAGGATTACAGGCGTCTCGAAGCCTATAGCCGTTATGTCCTGGAGAGCATCTCCAGCGGTCTCATCACCACGGACAGGGACGATCGCATCACCTTCGTCAATAAAGCAGCTGAACGGATCCTCGGAGTCAGGGAGCACGTCCTCTTGGGCAGGCCTGTTTCCCAGCTCTTTCCCAAATTCGAAGGCACTGCCAAAGAGAGGTTGGAGGTCACCTATCGCCGGGGGCAGGAGGACCTCGTTTTGGGGCTCTCCATCTCCACCCTGAAGGATCACAGGGGACGGAGGGTGGGAAGGATCTTCATCTTCCAAGACCTGACCCGCTGGAAGGAGATGGAGGAGCAGATGAAGCGCACGGAGAAGCTCGCCGCGGTGGGGCAGCTTGCCGCAGGACTCGCCCACGAAATCCGCAACCCCATGGCTTCTATAAGTGGCGCCATACAGCTCTTCAAGGACGAAGGCGGCTTTGACAACCCGAACACCGAAAGGCTGATGAACATCATCATCACCGAATCCAACAGGCTCAACCGCCTTATCTCAGATTTCCTCCTCTACGCCCAGCCACCAAAGGCCAGGAGGGAAAGGGTCGACTTAGCCAAAGTGGTAAAGGACACCCTGGAACTGTTCTTTCATTCACCGGAGTACCGCCACGGGATAGAGTTGATAGAAAGGATAGAGGATGGTGTAATGGTGCCCTGCGATCCCCAGCAGATACAGCAGGTGCTGTGGAATCTGTTGCTCAACGCCGTAGAGGCCATGGACGGAAAGGGCACTCTCCGGGTGGAACTCTCCAAGGATTCCGAGACGGAAAGCGCTGTCCTTAGGGTGGAGGACACCGGGGTGGGAATGTCCCAGGAGGAGGTGGAGAGGATCTTTGAGCCCTTCTTCACCACCAAGGAGCGGGGCACAGGGCTTGGCCTCTCCATCGTGCACAAGATCATAGAATTACACCACGGCTCCATCGCCGTAAGGAGCCGCAAGGGCGAGGGGAGCGTCTTTACGATCACCCTCCCCTTGAGGACCTCTAAAGGCAGCTAACAGGAGGCGGAAATGGATGCCAAGGTATTGGTGGTGGACGATGAAAAGAGCATGTGTGACTTCTTGGAGATCATGTTGAAAAAAGAGGGCTATGATGTAAAGACCACCACCGACCCTAAAGAGGCCCTCGACCTCATAGAACGGGAGCCCTACCACCTGGTCCTGACCGATGTGAGGATGCCCGAGGTGGACGGATTCCAGATCTTGAGAAAGGTGAAGGACGTCCAGCCGGAGACCCTGGTGATCATGATCACCGCTTACGGCTCCCCTGAAGGGGCCGTTGAGGCCATGAAGCAAGGGGCTTATGACTACATCACCAAGCCCTTCAGGGTGGATGAGGTAAAGCTCATCATCAGGAAAGCCCTTGAACGTTACACCCTCTGGGAGGAAAACCGCAGACTGCGTCAGGAGGTGGAGGGTCGTTACCGCTTCTGGAAGATCATCGGCAAGAGCCCCAAGATGCAACAGGTCTTCGACCTCATTGAGAAGGTCTCTCAGACCAAGGTCAACGTCCTCATCGTAGGGGAAAGCGGCACCGGCAAAGAGCTGGTGGCCAAGGCCATTCACTACAATGGCCCGAGGAAGAACCGGCCCTTCGTGGCCCTGAACTGTGCCGCCATACCGGAGACGTTGCTTGAAAGCGAGCTCTTCGGTTACGTCAAAGGGGCCTTCACTGGAGCGGCCACCACCAAACGGGGATTACTGGAGATAGCGGACGGCGGCACCATATTTTTCGACGAGGTAGGGGACCTGCCGCCGTTGCTCCAAGCCAAGCTCCTCAGGGTTATCCAGGAGCGGGAGTTCAAGAGGCTCGGGGGGACGACGGATATCAAGGTGGATCTGAGGATCATCGCCGCCACAAATCAGAACCTGGAGGAGAAGATCAAAAAGGGGGAATTCCGCGACGACCTCTTTTACCGGCTCAACGTCATACAAATAAAACTACCGCCCCTCCGGGAGCGAAAGGAAGACATCCCCCTGCTCGCCCAATACTTCTTGGAGAAGTACAGCAAAGAGCTCGGAAAGGAGATGGAGGGCTTCAGTCCAGAGGCCATGGAGCTATTGCTCCAGTACCACTACCCCGGAAACGTCAGGGAACTGGAGAACATCATCGAGCGATCCATCACCCTTGAGTCCGGTCCCCTGGTGACGGACAGGTACATCCGTCCCTATCTCTCCGAGGCCCCTGTCTATCCCCACACCCCCAATTGGGAGATCGAGATACCGGACGGGGGGGTGGACCTGGAGAAGATCATAGAGGAGATGGAAAAGGCATATCTCCGAAAGGCCCTGGAGAAGGCAGGGGGGGTGAAGAAGAGGGCCGCCGAGCTCCTCGGGATGAACTTCAGGGCCATCCGCTACAAATTGGCAAAATACGGCCTTTAAATCCCCATCTGAAGGACGAACCCTGCCACCAGGGATACCGTTAAGTTGTCATCCAGCCTCAAGGGCACGGTTTCCACCACTGCAGCAGCGAAGGCCGCCCCTACCCCCCATCCTTTGGGACCTGGATAGAAAAGGGAGACGATGGCAAGGGCGGTGAGGAAGAAGGCCAGCGCTCCCTCAAGGGTCTTTTCGTCGAAGATCTCGTGTCTTCCCCATCTCGAACCGACCTCTGAGGCAGCGATGTCGGCCAGTACCACGATGAACAACGCCGGTATGGCCGCCCCTTTGTCATAGAGCAAGATGGTGAGCACCGCGCCTATGAGAAAATAGGTGGAGCCTATCAGGTTCCTCTCCTCGCGCGGCTTGAGCAAGCGGTTGCCGATGAACCTGTAAAAAAACCTCCTGAAGCCCTTGTGGTAAAGCCTCAAAAGATCGCACCCTCCATAGACCACGACGATGGGGATCATCCCCAACAGGACCGTCTCCTTCGGCAGGAGGCAATAGGCCACCGGGATGACGAGCCCCAGGGAATGCATGAGATCACGCCTCAACTCCAGATTCACATCCGCAGCCACTTCTTCAACTCCTTGAGTTCCTTAGGAGTCAGGGGACGGTACATGCCTGGCCTCAACCCTTCGAGTCTCAGGGGGCCGAAGGCCACCCTCCTGAGCCTCCTCACTGGATGTCCGAGGACCTCAAAGGTCCTCCTCACGACCCTGTTCCTCCCCTCCCTTACCGTGACCTCAAGCCATGCCGAGCGCCGCGTCCTCTTCAGCAACCGCACATCCATAGGTGGGCTTGGCCCATCCTCAAGGGGGACTCCCCCCGCCCTGAGGCGCCTGAGGGTCCCCTCTTGGGGAACGCCCTTGACCTTCACCAAGTACTGCCTTGGGACTTCGTAACGGGGGTGGGACAGGCGCAAGGACAGCTCCCCGTCGTTGGTAAGAAGCAACAGGCCCTCGGAATCCCAATCCAACCTCCCCACAGGGAAGACCCGCTCCCTTATCCCGCGGATGAGGTCCTTGACGGTGGGGCGTCCCTGAGGGTCCTTGAGGGAGGTGATCACCCCTTGTGGTTTGTAGAGGAGGTAGTAGCGCTTCGGCTGGGGTGGGGGAAGGGGCCTTCCGTCCACTCTGATGTCGTCCCTGTCCGGATCTGCCTTCATACCTATGGATGCCAACTGGCCGTTGACCGTGACGCGGCCCGCCCTGATGAGCTCTTCGGCGTGGCGCCTTGAGGCGATGCCCCGCTCTGCCAGGATCTTTTGGAGGCGCTCCAGCGTCATCAACCCTCTTTTAGGGCATCGATCTCTTGGAGGGTGGGGAGGTCTTTCAGGTCCCTCAGGCCGAAGACCTCCAGGAACTTCTTCGTGGTACCGTAGAGCAAGGGCCTACCAGGGGCCTCTTTGCGTCCCACGGGTTTGATGAGACCCTTTTCCATCAGCGATCCCAGGACCCAACCGGAATCCACCCCACGGATCTCCTCCACCTCACCCCTGCTTACAGGTTGCCTGTAGGCCACTATGGCCAGCGCCTCCATCGCGGCCCGGGACAGCTTTATGGGACGGACCTTCTTCAGACGCCTTATCCACTGGGCATACTCTGGACGGCTCCTGAACTGATACCCCCCGGCTATCCGCTCCACCTTAAAGGACACCCCTCGCTCCTCGTACTCCTGAAAGAGCTCCTCGGCCGCCTTGGCCACTTCCTCCCTGCTCCATTCGGGGAGAAGGTCCGCCAACTCCCTGACGGTAAGAGGATGCCCATGGGTGAAGAGCAAGGCCTCTATGATCCTCTTCAGGTCTGGCATCAGCCGGATTGGCCCTCGGTGGGCGATATGGAGGTGATGGCGTGTTTGTAGATGAGGTGCTCCTCGTCACCAAAGCCCTTTAAGTGGATGCAATAGCTGTCAAATCCGGTGATGTTGCCGAAGAGCTTGTCTCCGGAGAGCAATCCCACGGCCACCCATCGCCTCTCCTTCCTCATGCGATTGAGGAAGGCATCTTGAAGCTTAATGGTCTTCCTCTGGCCTCTGTCCTCCATGCGCCCCTCCTTTCCCTAAAAAGCGGACGACGACATCGAAAATGCCCCTCTCCTCCTGAGGATACCTGAACCAATATATCTCAGGGTCCCTCTTGAACCAAGTCACCTGTCTCTTGGCGAAGTGCCGTGTATCCCTCTTCATCCTCCTTTTGGCTTCCTCGAGACTCACCTCGCCCCGGAGATATTGGACCATTTCCTTGTATCCAATGGCCTTCATGCTCTTCAACTCCGGCCCGTATCCCCGGTCGAGCAGCTCCCTCACCTCTTTTTCAAGCCCTCCTTTTATCATCTCCTCCACCCGCTGATCAATTTTGCGGTAAAGCTCTTCCCTCGGTCTCGTAAGGCCGATTTTGAGTACCTCATAAGGACGATCCCCGAATCGATGGCGGCTCCTCAAGACAGAAGGCGGTTCTCCGGTGATCTCGTATATCTCCAAAGCCCTTATGATACGATACAGGTCGTTGGGGTGGATCCTGCGAGCGCTCTCCGGATCTATCTCCTTGAGACGCCTCCACAACCCCACGCTGCCGACCCTCTCTGCTTCCTCGTGGAGCCTTTCCCTCAGTTTTGCGTCCCCCTTTACCCCTTCGATCAAACCCTCTGTGAGGGCTCGTATGTATAGCCCCGTCCCCCCCACCACCAAGGGCACTTTTCCCCTGGAGGAAATCTCCTCCACGGCCTGCCGGGCCCTCTGTCGGAAATCCCCCGCGCTGAAATCCTCATCGGGCCAAACCACATCGATGAGGTGATGGGGGACTTCCCGTCGCACCTCAGGGAGCGGCTTGGCAGTCCCGATATCCATCAGACGGTAGACCTGCATGGAATCGGCGCTGATGATCTCGCCCCCCAGGGCCCTGGCCAATTTCAGGCCCAGCTCGCTCTTTCCCGTAGCGGTGGGCCCGAGGATGACCACTACCTTCGGCTTCATGGATGTCTATGGACTTTTGCGCCTCTGGGACAGATAGAGGGCCAGAAGAAAGATGAACCCTCCAACCCTGGCCAAGTCATGGGGCCAGAGCAGGCCGCCGGTTGCCCCCACGACCAGAGGCCATTCCCAGGGCCTCAGCTTCTGCAGGAAGAACCCCTCCGTCAGCACCGTAAAGGCGAAAAGTCCCAGGGTCGCACAGATAGCGGTGATGAGGACCTGGTGGACCGGTCCTTCGAACAGCAGGGGGGAGTAGGCAAAGAGAAAGGGGATGATATAGAGGCCCTTGGCCAGCTTCCAGGCCAAAAAGCCGGTCTCCATGGGTTTCGATCCCGCAATGCCGGCTGCGCTGTAGGCGGCGAGGCAGACCGGCGGGGTCACATTGGCATCCTGGCTGTACCAGAAGATGATCATGTGGGCGGCAAGAAGCGAAATCCCCAACCCCTTAAGGGCAGGAGCGGCGAGCACCGCCAGGAAGATGTAGGAGGCGGTCACCGGAAGGCCCATCCCCAGCAGCAATGAAGCCAACATCACAAGCACTATGGCCCAGAAGAGGTGTCCCCCCGAAAGGTCTATGACCATCTGGCTGAAGGTGATCCCCACCCCGGTGATACCCACCACCCCGATGATCGTACCCGCACAGATCAGGATGGCCGCTGTGGAGACGCTGTTCCTGGCACCCATCTCAAGGGCGTCCAGTATGTCCCTGAGGCCCATCCTCGTCCTTTTGGAAAACCAGCTCGTGACCACAATGGCCAAAATGCCGAGGCAGGCGGCATAGGTCGGGGTGAAACCCCTGACCAATAGGAAGACGAGGAGCCCTACCGGGATGAGGAAGTTGGCGCCCTCCTTAATGGTCTGCCCTACAGGAGGGACTTCCTCGTCGGTCAGCGGTTTCAGGCCCATCTTCAAGGCCTCTATATGGACGAAGAAACCCACCGAGAGGAAGTACATGACCGCAGGGATGGCCGCAACGGCGATGATCTTCAGATAGGAGATCCCCGTCCACTGGGCCATGATGAAGGCCCCAGCGCCCATGATAGGGGGCATAAGCTGACCTCCCGTGGATGCGGCGGCCTCGACGGCTGCGGCAAAGGCCGGCCGATAGCCCATGCGCTTCATCAAAGGGATGGTGAAGGAGCCCGTGGCCACGGTGTTGGCTACAGCGCTCCCCGACACCGAGCCCATGAGGCCGCTGGACAGCACCGCTATCTTAGCCGGCCCCCCCACCCTCCTGCCGGCTATGGCTTGGGCGAGCCTGATGATGAACTCCCCAGCGCCCGATTTCAGGAGGAAGGCCCCGAAGAGGATGAACAGATACACATAGGTGGCCGAAACACTACAGACGACTCCAAATATCCCCTCATCGGTGAGATACATTCTGTAGAGCAACCTGCCCAAGGCCACCCCCCGGTAGTGGAAGGCCCCGGGGATCAGCTTCCCCAGAAAGAGGGCGTAGGAGAGGAAGAAAAGGGAGAGCAAGGGTATCACCCAGCCAGTGGCCCTCTGGGTGCCGACCAAGAGCACTATGAGGGCGATGGCGGCGAAGATGTGATCCCTCAGGATGGGGACAGAGGCCCGTTCGAGGTGGAGTTCCTCTTCGAAGAGGAGGATGTAGACGGCGGCTGCGGCAGCCAGACAGGCCAGAAATACGTCTATGGCAAAGCCCTTCCGGGGGGCCTTCTTCGACAGAGGGTACAGAAGGAAAGCCAGGACCAGGATGAAGCCCATATGGACGGCGTTCCGGTAGATGGCGGGCATCACCCCTATCGTGTTCACCCACAGATGGAAGAGGGAGCAAAAGACCGCTATGACGTAGACGACCCTCCTCCACGGCCCCCAAAGCTGCCTGAAGGTGACCTTTACCTCTCCCGTGTCCTCTACCTTCACGTCAGCCCCACAAAAAAGAGGGGGCCTCCCCATGGAAGCCCCCTCCTGCACGATCTACTTCACTTGGCCTCAGGAGGCACAAGGTTGGGAGGGATGCTCAATCCCTTTTCCCTGTAATATTTGTAGGCACCGGGGTGAAGGGGTGCAGGAAGACCGTTCAGGGCGTTCTCCAGCCTGATAAAGGCGCCCATTTTGTGGACGTTCTTCAGGTATTCGGGGTTCTCGAAAAGGGTCTTGGTGAGCAGATACACGACCTGTTCATCCACATCCGCCCTCACCCCGAGGAAGTTTGGCTGGGCGATGGACCGCACCGGCTTGGTCTGCCCAGGATAGGTATTGGCGGGGATGATGTAACGAAAGCCGGGATAGGCGGTCTTGGAGTTGATCTGTTTGAGTTGCTGATCGGTGAACTCCAAGATCGCCGCCTTTATCCCAGGGGCGGCGAAGATGTCGGTCACCGCCGCCACAGGCGGTCCGGCACACAGGCTGGCCCCGTCGATCCTCTTGTCCTTCATCGCCTGGGCGGATTCGAAGTAGCCGAGATACTCCGGCTTTATGTCCTTGATGCTCAGGCCGACACCCTGCATGATGGTGAGGGTGGAGCGCTCGGTGCCGCTGCCAGCACGTCCTACCGAAAACCGAAGGCCCTTTATGTCTGTGACGGTACCCGTCTTCACCTTGTCCTTCAGGATCACAAAGTGCTCCACATTGGGCCAGAGCATGGTAATGGAACGGAGCTCTTTGTAGGGCTTGTTCTTGTAAACACCGATGCCATTCCACGCCATCTTCCCGAAGAGACCCTGCAGGATCGCCAAGTCGACCTCTTTGCCACGCAGCATGTTTACGTTCTCCCCGGAGCCCGCGGAGGTGATGGCCTGAACTTGAATACCATATTTCTTGACGAGCTTTATGGTCCACAAGGAGGCCATCCCCACACCCATGGGATAGTAAGTACCACCGGTGGTCGCAGTGGCGATTATCAGAGAGATAGTCTTCTTCTTTCCAGCGTTACCATCGGAGGCGACCCCGAGGATCAGCGCCATCCCCAGCAGGATGGCCACCAGAACCCTCAACCCTTTGCTCTTCACCATTGTCCCTCCCTCCTTTGGCTGGTTTTCGGCCATGATACCCACCCCCTCTCCTTGCGTCAAGGTAAAGGCCGTGATATTTTCGGCTCGTGAAGCGTATCGGCATAGTGGCTAAGCGCAACCGCCCTGAGGCCCTCGAGGCCTTAAAGGAGTTAGCCCACTGGCTGGACTCAAGGGGACTTGAGGTCTTTGTGGAAGAAGGGGTAGCGAGGGTAACTGGCCTTCGAGGGTTGAACCCTGAGGGCTTCCGCAAGGAGGTCGATTTGATCGTAGTCCTGGGAGGGGACGGAACGATGTTGGCGGCGGCCAGGATGGTTGCCGGAGCACCGGTGCCCATTTTAGGGGTGAACCTCGGGGGACTGGGGTTCCTCACCGTGATCCCGCGGGATGAGCTCTATCCGGCCATGGAGCGGGTACTCAGGGGGAACTTCGAGGTGGAGCGCAGGATGACCCTGAAGGCCGTGCTAACGTCGCCTGAACCCAAAGAGTACACCGTGCTCAACGACGTGGTGATAAACAAGGGCGCTTTGGCCAGGATGATCACCCTGAGAGCGGAGGTCGATGGACAGTACCTCACCACCTTCCGCGCCGATGGCCTCATAATCTCGACGCCCACAGGGTCCACTGCCTACTGCCTCGCTGCGGGGGGGCCCATCGTCCACCCCAGTCTGCCCGCCATCATCATCGTCCCCATCTGCCCCCACACCCTTACCAACCGCCCCCTCTTGGTACCGGAGGGGTCGAAGATAGGCGTCACCCTCTCCTCTGAAGGCGAAGAGGTCTACCTGACCTTGGACGGCCAGGTGGGCCTCCGTCTCCCCCAAGAGGCAAAGGTGGAGATAACCAAGGCACCAGGGGAAGTACTTCTGGTGAAATCCCCCTTCAGGGCCTATTTTGAACTCCTGCGGACGAAGCTGAGGTGGGGAGGAGACCTTCCCGCCCCGCGAGGGGGTGAAGGGGAGCCTTGCTCGTAAGCCTCAGGATAGAGAACCTGGCCATCATCGAGGAGGTCACCATAGATTTCCACCCGGGGTTTAACGTCCTTACCGGGGAGACTGGGGTGGGGAAGTCGATGGTGGTCAATGCCCTTGGTCTCCTCTCGGGGGGAAAGGCCTCCTCAGCCCTGCTACGCACCGGAGCCAAGGAAGGGACAGTAGAGGCCCTCTTCTGCCTGCCCGATGGCAGAGAAGTGGTACTGCGTCGGGTGATAAGCTCTACAGGACGCGGTCGATCATACGTGAACGGCAATCTCGTATCCCTTGCCCAGTTGGAGGCAACAGCCCGGGAATTGATGGACATCTACGGGCAGGACCAGCATTACTTCCTGAGGGATCCCCAGCATCATCTGGAGTTGCTCGACGAGTTTGGGGGATTGAGTGCCAAACGGAGGGAATACCGCCGTCTCTTCGAGGAGTACAGATCCGTTGAAAGGAGGCTTCAGGAATTCCTATCGCGGAAGGCCGAAGCCCAGAGGAAGAGGGAGTTCCTCCTCTTCCAGATACGGGAACTCGAGGCTGCCCACCTCGATCCCGCCGAGGAGGAACGCCTCCTGCAAAGACGGGAACTCCTGCTGCTGAAGCACAAGGTGATGGAGGCGCTGGCAACGGTGCAGACCGCTCTGTCGGGGGATGAGGGAGCCCTTCGGCGCATATCCCACGCCCTACGGGAACTCGGAAAGGTCTCCTCCCTGGACGAGGCCTTTGGTCAGTGGTCCAAGACCTTGGAGGAGGCGCGCTTGGCGATCGAGGAAGTGGCGACGGGTGTAGAGGGCTACGCTTCATCCTTAGAACACGATCCCGCGGAACTTGAGGAGGTGGAGGCGAGACTTCACCACTTGCAAAGGCTCAAGGGTAAGTACGGGGTGGCGAACATAGCAGAACTCCTCGAATTCCTCGAGGGACTGAAGAGGGAACTTGCAGAAACCGAAGGGATCGAGGAAGAAATTCCCACCCTGAGGGGGAAACTGGAGGAGCTTGCCGAGGAGATGAAGAAGAGGGCAGAGGAGCTCTCCGAAGGGAGGAGGAGGACCGCCAAGGCCCTATCCAGGGCGATCGAGGTCGAGCTGGAGGGACTGGGGATGCCGAAGGTGAGCTTCTCGGTGGCCTTTTTCGCTCCCAGGGGGGAAACGGTCACCGTCGGAGGGAAAACCCTCGGCCTGTGGGGGGCAGAGGAAGGGGAGTTCCTCTTCTCGGCCAACCCCGGCGAAAGGCCCAAGCCCCTTGCCGCCATCGCATCGGGGGGAGAACTCTCCCGCATGATGCTGGCCTTAAAGGGGGTCTCCAAGGGGGGCGCAGGGATGACCCTGATCTTCGACGAGATAGATGCGGGTATAGGCGGCGTGGCCGCTGAAGCGGTTGGCGAAAGACTCAAAGCCCTGGCCCAGAGGCATCAAGTGTTATGCGTAACCCACCTGCCCCAGATAGCATCCCAGGCCCATCACCATTTGAGGGTGAGGAAGGAGGTGGTGGGGTCGAGGACCGTGGTCAGGGTGGAGCCCATAGAGGGGGAGGAACGCAAAAAGGAGATCGCCCGTATGTTCGCCGGGACGAAGGTGAGCGAGGCCACCCTGAGACATGTAGAGGAAATGCTGCGGAGATGAAGGGCATGGTGCGCAAAGCCAGGATCTCGGACGTCCCCCGCATCCAAGAGCTCATCAACTTCTATGCCTCCCGAGGACTGCTGCTGCAGCGCTCCTTGGGGGAGATCTACGACAACCTCCGGGATTTCTTCCTCTTCGAGGAGGATGGCCTTGTGGTAGGGGTGTGCGCGCTGCACATCTGCTGGGAGGACCTGGCCGAGATCAGATCCCTCGCGGTAGCCGAAGACGTACGGGGAAAGGGCGTGGGGAAGAAGCTCGTAGAGGCCTGCCTTCACGAGGCCAAGGAGCTGGGGATAGCCAAGGTCTTCCTCCTCACCTATATCCCCGAGTACTTCCGCCGTTTCGGCTTCGAGGTGGTCGAAAAGGCCACCCTCCCCCACAAGATATGGAGGGATTGCCTGCGCTGTGTGAAGTTCCCCAATTGTGACGAGATCGCCATGGCCCTGGAGTTAAAGGATGGCCAAGGTGATCCGTAGCTGGACCCTGAAAAACGGCTTGAAGCTCGAGGCCATCGACCTTAGCAAGAACTATTACGGAGGTTACTGGAACGTGAAACTTGTGGTAAGGGGGAAGGTGAGGGTGAAGCCCTCTTACCTCGAGGGGATGATCACCGATCCCCTAAGCGAAGAGGCAAAGGAGGAATTGGGAGGGGAGGTAGAATACCGCCGTGAGCTGACCAAGATAGGGGTGCCGGAGGACGAACTGGAGAGGGTGAAGGGGGAACTGCTGTCCCACTTTGAGAGGAACGCCCTCCCTTACATGGAACACAGGGCCTTTCCGGAACGCTTCGTAAGGAGGCGTTTTGAAGAGGTGCTCAAGGACGTGAGGATACGCAAGATGAGGGAGGAAATGGATGAACGTGATCTATGAAGGAGAGGAGAAGGTCTTCCCTGTAGTTATAGAGTTGACTTTGGAGGAAGCCCATACCCTCCTCAGGGTAATGGAGGGCCTCCTCAAACCGGGTTCCCCAGGGGGAGGCCGCGATCCCGGAGGGTTCCTCTCCGCTTTGGTGGCGAATTTAAGGGAGCTCGAGGCCATCGCCGAGGGGAACCCATCGGAAAGGAGGTGAGGAGATGGAGCTTCACCCGAGGATCTTCAGGGAATACGACATAAGGGGGGTGGAGGGAGAGGACCTGACCCCGGAGACGGTAAAGGAGCTGGGCTACGCCATCGGGACCTACTACGCTCAAAAGGAGGTAAAGAGGATCACCCTGGGCAGGGACTGCCGCTTGAGTTCCGAGCCCTTTCACGATGCGCTGCTTGAGGGGCTGCTCAGCTGCGGTATGGAGGTGACGGACCTGGGGATCTGCCCCACGCCGCTTCTGTATTTTTCCATCGTGAAGCTCAAGGTCGACGGAGGGGTGATGATCACCGGCAGCCACAACCCCCCGGAGTTCAACGGTTTCAAGGTCTGCGTCGGCAAGGACGCCATCTACGGCCCCGAGATCCAGAAGATCAGGCAGATCGCCGAAAGGGGCCGGTACGTCAGAGGAAAGGGACAGCTTGCGCAGTACGACATCATCGAGGACTACCATCGGTACATCCTCGAACAGATCCGGGTGGACCGTAAGCTACGGGTGGTGGTCGACGCCGGAAATGGCACGGCAGGGGTGGTAGCTGTACCCATCATGAGGGATCTGGGCTGCGAGGTCGTGGAGCTCTACTGCGAGATGGACGGCCACTTCCCGCACCATCACCCGGACCCCACCGTGGAGGCCTATATGAAGGACCTGATCTCGAAGGTCCGCGAGACCGAGGCCGATGTGGGGATCGGCTACGACGGTGACGGGGACCGCATCGGGGTGGTGGACGAACGGGGCGAGATCGTCTGGGGGGACCGGCTGATGATCATCTTCGCCAGGGACATCATCGCCTCCCGCGGAGGGGGGACCTTTATAGCGGAGGTCAAGTGCTCGCAGGTGCTTTACGACGAGATAAAACGCCTTGGGGGGCGGGCCATCATGTGGAAGACGGGCCACTCCCTGATCAAGGACAAGATGAGGAAGGAAGGAGCGCTTCTTGCCGGGGAAATGTCGGGACACATGTTCTTCGCCGATCGCTACTTCGGCTACGACGACGCCATCTACGCCTCCTGTCGCCTCCTGGAGATCATGGGAAAGACCGGAAAGCGGGTGTCGGAGCTCCTCGAAGGGATCCCCCAGACCTACACCACTCCCGAGATCCGCGTGGACTGCCCCGACGAGATCAAGTTCCAGGTGGTGGAACGGGTGAAGGAGAAGGTGAAGGGGAAGTACGATTTCATAGACGTGGACGGGGTGAGGGTGAAGTTCCCCGACGGCTGGGGCTTAGTGAGGGCCTCCAACACACAGCCGGTCCTGGTCCTGAGGTTCGAGGCCCAGAGCCCCGAGAGGCTCACCGAGATCCGCTCCCTCGTCGAGGGGCTCCTCAAGGAGGCCATGGAGGAGCTTCGGTGAGGAGGCTCGGTGCCCACATGTCCATCGGGGGAGGGATATGGAAGGCCCTCGAGAGGGGCAAAGAACTGGGCTGTGATACCGTTCAGATCTTCACCAAGAACGCCCGCTCCTGGCGGGCCAAGCCCTTGAGTCAGGAAGAAGTGGCCCTTTTCAGGCGCACCCAGCAATCCACAGGCATCGAGCCCGTGGTGGCCCACGACACCTACCTCATCAACCTCGCCTCCCCAAAAGACGACCTTTACGAAAAGAGCATCGAGGCCCTGCAGACGGAACTCGAGCGCGCACAAGCTCTGGGCATTCCCTACATGGTCATGCACCCGGGGGCCCACATGGGATCGGGGGAGGAGGAAGGCCTTTACAGGATATCGAGGGCCCTGAACCTCATCCATCAGCGCGCTCCCGACCTCAAGGTGATGGTGCTGCTCGAGACCACAGCTGGTCAGGAGACGAACCTCGGGTGGCGCTTCGAGCACCTGGCCCGGATCATCGAGATGCTGGAGGAGGACTGGAGGGTAGGGGTGTGCTTTGATACATGCCATGTGTTCGCCGCCGGGTACGACATCTGCAGCGATGAGGGTTACAGGCGGACCTTTGAGGAGTTCGACGAAGTGATAGGCCTTGAACGGCTGAAAGTCATTCACTTGAACGACTCCAAGGCCCCCTGCGGATCGAGGATAGATCGGCACGAACACATCGGCCGCGGGAAGATCGGCCTTGAGGCCTTCAGGCGCCTGCTCACCGACGATCGTTTCGCCGAACTTCCCTTCATCATCGAGACCCCCAAGGGGCAGAGCCCCCAGGGGGAGGACTGGGACCGGGTGAACCTGCGCCTCCTCCGGTCCCTCCTGGGATAGAGCGATGCCCGAGCGGATAAGGATCATCGCAGGGGAGGTCGACCCCCTTAGAGAGGCCATCCGCCAAGAGATCGCCTCCTCGGGGCCCATCACCTTCGCCCGCTATATGGAGCTCTGCCTCTATCACCCGCGCTACGGGTACTACATGAGGCCCCGATCCCCGAGGGGAAAGGCGGGGGATTATTTCACCAGTCCCACCGTGGGGCCGCTTTTCGGCAAGACCCTGGCGAGACAGATCGCGGAAATGGCAGACCTCATCCCGGGGGTGTTCCACTTGGTGGAGGTGGGAAGCGGAGAAGGGTATCTGGCCCTGGACATCCTCAACGCCCTGAAGGAGGAAGCCCCCGAGGTCCTTCGACGCCTCCATTACCTCTCCGTGGAGATCAACCCTTTCATGGTCGAGCGGCAGAAGGAGCTCCTCAAGGCCTTCAAGGGGTTGGTCTCTTGGCCGAGGTGGGAGGAGACCGGTGGGATACGGGGCTGCATCCTGGCCAATGAGCTCCTTGACGCCCTCCCGGTTCATCGGGTAATGCTGAAGGGCGGAAGGCTCAAGGAGATCTTCGTGGACCTTGCCGAAAGCTCCTTCTGCGAGGTGCTGAAGGAACCCACCAGAGGGGTGAGCTCCTACTTTCGGTGGCTTGAGACCTTGCCACCTGAAGGGTGCCAGGCCGAAGCGGGGATCTCGGCCCTCGAGTGGCTCGAAGGGGCATCGGCAAGGCTCGCAGAGGGGTTCGTGCTGCTCATAGACTACGGTCACGATGCGAAAACCCTCCTCTCAGGGGCCTTCCCCCAGGGGACCCTCCTCGCTTACCGGGGGCACAGGGTCCACACGGACTTCTACTCCGCTCCCGGCGCCGATGACCTCACCGCCCATGTCAACTTCACCGCGGTGTTGAAAAAGGCCCGGGAGCTCGGCCTCGGAACCCTGGGGCCGAGGAACCAGGGCCGATTTCTGCTGGCCTTGGGGATCCTCGACGGGCTCAAGGGGAGGGAAGGGGAGCGCCTTCAAGCCAAAAGGTTGATTTTGCCCGGAGGAATGGGGGATGTCTTCAAGGTGCTGGTGCTCTACAAAGCGATGGACTCCCCCCGCCTTCGGGGGTTTGAGGAGGTCTGGACATGACGGAACCCATCCACTTCGTCCATCCCCATCTCTGGGAGCGCTTGAAAAAGGAGCTGCCGGAGGACGTCTGCCGTAGGGCGAAGGTGAAGTTCGAAGACGGGGTCTACAAGGTGCCCTTTCTCAGGGACCTCTACGGCGTCGACCCCCAAGAAGCCGCCTTCAAAGTCATCAAGGCCCCCCAGGTCCCCTCTCCGGAGTTACAGGTGGGGGTACTGGAATACCTCTTGGGGGCCAAGGACCTCCCTTTGAAAGGACGATGGGTCCTGATGAAGGACCTGAAGGGCGGAGGGGCCTTCGCAGCGAGTCATCCCCTACCCTTAGAACCGATCCTCGAACGCTACGGGCAAGATCCGGACGGCTTCGGACGGAAGGGGGTTGAACTCGGTGGGGAAAGGGCGTCCTTCGGAGACGCAAGCCTCAAGTTCTGGGCCTTACCGAGGGTACCCCTTCTGTTCGTGCTTTGGCGGGGAGATGAGGAGTTTCCTCCGCGGCTGAGTGTGCTCTTCGACCCTACGGCACCGGAGCATATGCCCCTTGATGCGCTGTACGGGCTCGCCGTGGAGATCTGTCACCGGCTCTCCTCGTAAGGGAAGGCAGAGGCCTTCTTCTTGAGCCTCTCGAACTCCTCCCTCACCCGCTGTTGGATCTGCTCCTTCACCTCGGGAGGGAGGTGGCGAAAACGCCCTTGGGGTTTTAAGTACTCCTCCACAGGCTTGAGCTCCCCCTTGGGCATGTTGATGCGGTAGCGGCCATGAATCACCTCGTAAAGGGGGAAGACCCCTGTCTGCACCGCCAAGCGCCCTATCTCGATGGAAAGGTTTGTGGGGTAACGCCAGCCCGTGGGACAAGGAGAAAGGATGTGGATATAGGCCGGCCCCTCGACCTCCGCCCCTCGCCTGACCTTCGTCATCAGGTCATAGGGGTAGCTGGGGCAGGCCGTGGCCACATAGGGGATGCCGTGGGCTGCGGCGATCTCCGGCATGTTCTTCTTCCAGGTCATCTGACCCCAGCTCTTTTTGCCTGCGGGCGAGGTGGTGGTAGCTGCACCGAAAGGGGTGGCCGAAGAGCGCTGAATGCCGGTGTTCATGTAGGCCTCGTTGTCGAAGCAGAGGTAGAGGATGTCATGTCCTCGCTCCAAGGCCCCTGAGAGGGCCTGAAGGCCGATGTCGCTGGTGCCACCGTCACCGGCCATGCCCACGCAGTAGATCTTCTTCTCGGGGAGCCTCCCCTTCCGCATCAAGGCCTTAAGCCCCGCCTCCACCCCGCTGATCACCGCGGCCGTGTTCTCGAAGGCCACGTGGACCCAGGGCACCATCCAGGCCGTCTGGGGAAAGGGGGAGGAGACGATCTCTATGCAGCCCGTGGCACACGCCACGATGGTGTCCTTTCCCAGGGCCTTCATGGCGAGCCTCACGGCGAGCATCTCGCCACAGCCCTGACAGGCCCTGTGGCCCGAGACGAAGTACTCCTCTTTAGGCACGTTCTTCCTGGTGATCTTCTCCGCGAAGACGTCCATCATTCCTTCACCCCGTAAAACATGTATCCCTCAGGCCCCTCCTCAAGAAGCCGAGGGGTCAATTCCACCATCCTCTCGTAGTCCTCCGGCGTCACGTCACGGCCACTGATGCCCACGATGAAGTCCACCACGCGAGGGC
>Ga0209410_1000501_pt1 | contig 18186 bp, 21 predicted proteins | sample Mar14436cmmetaG_FD_184135 | JGI IMG/M metagenome (GOLD analysis project Ga0209410, IMG submission 184135) | Marine hydrothermal vent microbial communities from Guaymas Basin, Gulf of California to study Microbial Dark Matter (Phase II) - Marker... ... | reverse complement strand
GTCCGGGGGCCGAAGAGGAGAGTGCCTAGGCGGATCATGGTCGCCCCCTCCTCCACTGCCACCTCCCAGTCCGCCGACATCCCCATGGAAAGGACCTCCATCCGCACCCCCGGGATCCCCTCCCGGCCGATGGCTTCGAACAGCCTCCGCATCTCCCGGAAATAGGGGCGGGAGTCCTCCGGCTCCTCCGGCTCCGGAGGGATCGCCATGAGGCCCCGCACTTCGAGGTGCGGAAACCGGGAAAGCTCCCGCAGGAAATCCCCCAGGTCCTCGGGAAGGACCCCGGCCTTCTGAGGCTCCCGGCCGATGTTCACCTCAACCAGCACTGGAAGCCGCCTTCCCCCTTGGGAGAGGAGCCGCTCCAGGCGCTCGGCCAGCTTCAGGGAGTCCAGCGTCTGGAGCCAGTCGAACACATCCAGGGCCTTCTTGGCCTTGTTCCGCTGGAGGTGCCCGATCATGTGCCAGGTAGCGGGCTCAGGCACCCGGGGGCGTTTGGCCAGGGCTTCTTGGACGTAGTTCTCGCCGATGTGGGTGATCCCGGCAGCGATGGCGGCCCGGATCTCCTCGGGGCTCCTTTCTTTTGCTGCCGCCAGGACCGTTACGTGGCCCGGCACCTTTTTCAGGATCTCCTCGCACCGCCTCTTTATCGCATCGAGATCCATCTCTACCGGATCTTATCCCATGGGGACCAGGGTCTGACAACGGTATCCGTTATCATCATCCCGTCATGGGGAAGGTGATCGGAGCGGTGGACATTGGGGGGACGAGGACCCGGGTGGGGCTCTTCCATGGGGGGAGGCTTCTCGCCCGCACCTCATTTCCCACCAGAGGACTTCCCGAGGTGGCGGAGGCCCTGCGGATGCTCCTTTCTCGGGTCAAGGCGGAGCCCGCTTCCATCGGCGTTGGCGCCCCGGCACCGTTGGATATGCGCCGAGGGGTGATCTTAGGTTGCCCAAACTTGCCCCACTGGAACGGCGTCGCAGTGATAAACGAACTTTCACGGGAGTTCGGTTGCCCGGTGTACCTCGCCAACGACGCCACCTGCGCCGCCATCGGGGAGCTGGAGTTCGGCCACCGTGCCCGGGATTTCGTTTACATCACCTGGTCCACGGGGATCGGCGGGGGGATCGTTTCCGGCGGCCGGGTGGTGTGGGGAAAGGAGGGGCAGGCGGGCGAGGTCGGCCACATGGTCATCCATCCCCAGGGCCCCCACTGTCGGTGCGGCAAGCGGGGGTGTCTGGAGGCGATCGCATCGGGCACCGGGATCGCCCGGGCCGCAAGGGAGCTCCTCGGCCGAAAACTCACCGCGGCCACCGTGGTGCGTAAGGCCCGGGAAGGGGACCCTACCGCCCAGCGGATCGTCCAGCGGGCCTGCGAGGCCATGGGACAGGGGATCGCGATCCTGTGGGAGATCTTCTATCCGGAGATGATCGTCCTCGGCGGGGGGCTCACCCGGGCTTGGGATTACCTAGGGCCGCTGGTCCTTTCCGCCGCCCGGGAGTTCTCCCGGCCCGCCCCTCGGGTGGAACTTACCCCGCTGGGCGATGACGTGGGGCTGTATGGGGCCTCTGCCTTGCACCTCCACTTCCCCGACTCCTGAACACCGACGCCGGCAGGGGTCTTGATTCCCCTATGGGTGGGGGCTAAGATAAAAAACACAAGCCGAGGTGGCGGAATTGGCAGACGCGCTGTCTTGAGGGGGCAGTGGGCTTTAACGCCCGTGCGGGTTCGACTCCCGCCCTCGGCATTATTTTTATGGGCATTCGCATTGTGGTGGACGTAATGGGGGCCGATAGGCCGCCCTCCGAGCTCATAAAAGGAGCTCAGGCCGCTGCTAGACGTCTCCCCTTGAACCTCATCTTGGTGGGGAAAAGGGGCGAGATCCATCCCCATCTTGACCCTGCCCTCCCGGTGGAGGTGGTCCATGCCCCCGATGTTGTGGGAATGGACGAGCCTCCGTTGCGGGCGGCCCGAAAACGTGATTCTTCTCTCGTCAAGGGGATCCGGCTCCTGGCGGAGGGAAACGCCGAGGCCTTCCTCTCGCCCGGAAACACCGGAGCGATAGTGGCGGCGGCCGTCTTCATCCTGGGAAGGCTTCCCGGGGTGCTGCGCCCCGGGCTCTGTGCCGCCATTCCCACGCTAGCGGGGAGGGAACTCTACCTCATCGACGCCGGGGCCACGGTGGACTGCAGACCCCACAACCTCCTCCAGTTCGCCAAAATGGGTGAGTCCTATGCCCGGGAGGCCCTGGGGGTGGAGCAACCCAAGGTTGGCCTCCTCAACGTGGGAGAGGAGAAGATTAAGGGCGACAAGCTCAGCCGGGAGGCCTACAAGCTCCTTTCAGGACTCCGGAACTTCGTGGGGAACGTGGAACCCCATCGGCTTATCGGCGAGCGACCCGCCGATGTGGTGGTGTGCAGCGGCTTCGCGGGAAACCTTACCATCAAGGCATTGGAAGGGGGAGCGGAGATAGTGTGGGAAAGCGTGAAGCGGGCTATCGGGGACTCCACTCCGGGAAGGTTGGCAGCTCTCCTTTTGCGGCGGAGGCTTCGTGTCCTCTCACAGCGACTGAGATACGAGCGATACAATGGGGCGCCCCTTTTGGGGGTGCGGGGTTTGGTGTTCGTGGCCCACGGTCGCTCCAGTGCCGCCGCCATTGAGGCCGCGGTGGAACGAACCTTTTGGTCCGCCCAGGCTGGACTCCTTGGGCGGGTGGAAGAGGCGTTGGCGAGGGAGGAATGATCGCCCTCCGGGTGGCGGGAACGGGGAGCTTTCTCCCCGAACGGGAGATCACCAACGAGGATCTCTCCCGCACCTTGGATACATCCGACGAGTGGATCCGTTCCCGCACCGGGATCCAACGACGATACGTCCTCGGCCCCCACGATCCCCCCGCCGACATGGGGGTGGCCGCCGCCCAAGCTGCGTTGGATCGCGCCGGCCTTCCCCCGGATGCCCTAGACCTCCTCATCGTAGCCACCAATGTACCCGAGGAGATAATCCCCGGCACGGCCCCCTTCATCGCGGAAGGACTGGGCCTTCCCCATGAACCGCCCTTCTTCGATATCAAGGCGGGGTGCGCCGGCTTCGTTTTTGGGGTAGCCGTCGCCGGAGCCATGATGGAAAATGGCCTCGCCGACAACGCCCTGGTGGTGGGGATCGAGGCCCTCTCCCGGTTCGTGGACTGGGAGGACCGCAAGACCTGCGTCCTTTTCGGGGACGGAGCCGGGGCCGTGGTGTTGCAGAAAGAAAACGGCGATCGGGGGATCCTGGGGATCTCCATCCACGGGGACGCCACCAAACGGGATCTTTTGCGCATCCCCGCCGGGGGGGTGCGGCTCCCGGCGAGCCCCGAGACCGTAAAAAACAAGAAACACTTCCTCGAGATGAAGGGGCGGGGGGTTTATCAGTCGGCGGTGCAGATGATGGAACGGGCCACCGTGGAGGCCGCACAACGAGCTGGGATTTCTCTTTCCGACATAGACTGGCTTCTTCCTCACCAAGCGAACCTCAGGATCATCGAGGCCTTGGTGAAACGGCTGGGCTTTCCCCGGGAGCGGGTGCTGGTGAATATAGAGCGGGTGGCCAATACCTCTACTGCCTCCATCCCTATCCTCCTGGACGAGGCGGTGCGGGATGGGATGATCCGGGAGGGACACATCCTCGCCCTCACGGCCTTCGGGGCCGGGGCTTGCTACGGGACGGTGATCCTCAGGTGGTAGCCTTCCTGTATCCGGGGCAAGGGTCCCAGCGGCCGGGGATGGGAAGGGCCTTCCTGAGGTGCCCTTGGGCGTTGGCGATTGTATCAGAGGCCGCGGAGATCTTGGGATATTCCCCCCTAGAGGCTTGGGACGACCCCGAGAGGCTCGGACGCACCTCCTATGTCCAGCCCCTGCTTCTTTTGGTGGAGTGGCTCTCCACCGAGGCCATGGTGCGGGAGGCGGGGGTTTCCCCGGACGCGGTTTGCGGCCATTCCCTGGGGGAGTACGCTGCCCTGGCCGCGGCGGAAGTGATCGATTGGGACGAGGCCCTGCACCTCGTGGCCCTGCGGGGAAGGCTCATGGAGGAGGCGGCCCGGGAAAACCCCGGCTCCATGGCGGCCATCATCGCCCCACAGGCGGAGGTGGAGCGGATCGCCACCGAAGCCGGTTGCTACGCGGTCAACTATAACGCCCCCGAACAGGTGGTGGTCTCGGGGGAGCGGGGGGCGGTGAAGCGGGCGGTGGAGCTCGCCCGCGATCGGGGATTCCGGGCGATCCCTCTCAAGGTCTCGGGCCCATTCCACACCCCCTTCATGCGGGAGGCCGAGGAGGAGATGCGGCGGGCCCTGGAGGAGATCGAGTTCATGCCGCCGACGGTGACCTTCATCTCCGCGGTCTCCGGGCGGCCTGAATCCGATCCCGAGAGGATCCGGGAGCTCATGGGGCGGCAGATGACGAGCCCGGTCAGGTGGACAGAGGTCATTCGCTCCTTGGAGGAGCTGGGTATAAAGGAGGCGGTGGAGGTCGGGCCCGGGGAGGTGCTGGTGAAGCTGGGGCGCGGGATTGCTCCGGCGCTTGTATTTAAGAGCTGGAGGGAGTATGTGGGGGTTTGAGGGAAAGGTCGCACTGGTCACCGGGGGTACCTCGGGAATCGGGTTGGCGGTGGCGGCGGAGCTCCTTTCCGGAGGTGCCCGGGTGGCACTTGTGGGACGGAGCCAAGGGCGGGGGAGGGAAGCCGAGGCCAAATTGGGACAGGGGGCACGGTTCTTCCGGTGCGATGTGGGGGACGCGACGGCGGTAAGGGAGTGCATAGCCTCCGTGGAGGAGTGGGCGGGGCCGGTGGAGCTCTTCGTGCATTCCGCCGGGGTTACTCGGGACACCCTCCTTGTGCGGATGAGGCCGGAGATGTGGGAAGAGGTCCTTCGTGCCCACCTTACCGGGGCCTATAACTTTGCCCATGTGCTTTTGCGGGGAATGATGCGCCGACGTCGGGGCGCCATGGTGTTCATCTCCTCGGTGGTTGGCCTCACGGGGAACCCCGGCCAGGCCAACTACGCCGCCGCCAAGGCGGGGCTCATCGCCCTCTGCCGCACTATCGCTCAAGAAGCGGGACGTTACGGGATCCGGGCCAACGTCGTAGCTCCAGGGCTCATTGAGACGCCCATGACCGCTTCCCTTCCGCAAGAAGTCATCGAGGGATACATCTCCCGGATCCCCATGGGGAGGATGGGGAAGCCCGAGGAGGTGGCCCAGCTTGTGGCCTTCTTGCTCTCCGAAAAGGCTTCTTATATAACTGGGCACGTTTTCTGCGTCGACGGGGGCCTTGCGCCCTGTGCCTGAAAGTCTCGTTCAAGGGGGTGCGATACGGAAATGAGCAGGACGGCCGAAAGGATAAAGGAGATCATTGCGGAAAAGCTCATGGTGGAGCTGGAAGAGGTGACCGAGGAGGCCACCTTCCGGGAGGACCTCGGCGCCGATTCCCTGGACCTTGTGGATTTGATCATGGAGTTCGAGGACGAGTTCGGGATCGAGATTCCCGAAGAGGACGCCGAGAAGATAAACACGGTGGGCGAGGCCATTGCCTACATCGAGCGCAAGATCGGGGAAAAGGAGGGGGAGGAGCTGGATGCGTGAGCGCCGCGGCATCGTGGGACATGAGACCGACAATCCATATTACGAAGGGAAGAAGTATCCCGAGCCCACCGTCTGTGAGCGATGTGGCCTTTTCTATCGCGACGGCCACTGGCAACACCCCCCGGAAGATCTTCCCCGGGATGCCCACCGTGCCCTCTGCCCCGCCTGTCGCCGGGAGCATGACCGCTACCCTGGAGGCCTTCTTTACCTCGGCGGTTCATACCTTGCGGAAAAACGTGACGAGATCCTGAACCTGGTGCGTAACCAGGAAGAGGAAGCGCGCAGGCAGCGACCGCTGCAGCGGGTCCTGTGGATAAAGGACGAGGGGGATGAGGTGGAGATCGCCACCACAACACCCCACCTGGCCATGCGGATCGGCCGGGCGATCCACTCCGCCCACAAAGGGGACCTGGAGATAAAGCCCCTGGAGGACGAGTACATGGTGAGGCTTTTCTGGAGGAGGGACCTCAAGGAGGCCTGATGCCTCAGGCGGTGTATATCGAAGAGCTGCCGAGCCATGTGGGAAAGGAGGTGGCCGTCCGGGGTTGGCTTTTCAACAAGCGCTCTTCGGGTAAGATCCGATTCCTCATTGTCCGCGACGGGACCGGGTTCCTGCAGTGTGTGGCCACCGTCAAAGATACCGAAGCGGAGAGCTTCGAGCTGTGTGAGCGTCTGCCCCAAGAGACCTCCCTCATCGTCACCGGAACGGTGCGGGCCGATCCCCGGGCTCCCGGGGGATACGAGCTCCTCCTGAAGAAGATCGCGCCGGTTCAGATACCCAAAGAACAATTTCCCATCGCCCTTAAGGAGCATGGGGTCGGGTTCCTCATGGAGCATCGGCACCTCTGGATCCGGATGCGGCGCCAGTTCGCGATCCTCCGGGTCCGGGATGCGGTTTTATGGGCGATCCGGGAGTTCTTCAAAAGGGAGGGATTTGTGGCCACCGAGTGCCCCATCATCGTGGGGACCCAAGTGGAGGGAACCACCACCCTCTTTCCCCTGGACTACTTCGGCGAGCCGGCATACCTTTCCCAGTCGGGGCAGCTTTATCTAGAGGCCACGTGCATGGCCCTGGGCAAGGTCTACTGGATCGGCCCCGCCTTCCGGGCGGAGAAGTCGAAAACCCGCCGACACCTCACCGAGTTCTGGATGGCGGAGGCGGAGATGGCCTACTTCGACCACGAGGATAACCTCGCGTTACAGGAGCGGCTGGTGCGGTACATCGTGGAGTACGTGGTTTCCGAGAGGAACCGGGAGCTCGAGATCTTGGAGCGAGATGCGGAAGCCCTTACGCGTGAGGTCGAGGGCCCCTTCGCCCGGGTTACCTATGGGGAGGCGGTGGAGATCGTGAACGCCGCCGGGGTCCCCATGGAGTATGGAGATGATTTCGGGGCTCCTGCGGAGGATGCCCTCTCCCATCATTTCGGGCGGCCCGTTTTCGTGGAGCGTTTTCCCGCCAGGATCAAGCCCTTTTATATGAAGCGAGCCCCGGATGATCCCTCGGTGGTCTTGGGTGCGGACCTCATCGCCCCCGAGGGGTACGGGGAGATCATCGGGGGCTCGCAGCGGGTGGACACGGAAGAGGAGCTCCTGCGGCAGCTGGATGAGTACCGGCTACCGCGGGAGCCATATCGGTGGTATATAGACCTTCGCCGTTGGGGCTCGGTGCCGCACTCGGGGTTCGGGCTGGGGGTGGAGCGGACGGTGGCATGGATCTGTGGGATAAAGCATATCCGTGAAGCCATTCCTTTCCCCCGGATGCTCGATCGACTCTATCCTTGACCTCGGGGCACGGTCTCGGCCCGCCGGATTTGTAGCCCGGTAAGTGAGTCCCACGATCCCTTCCGGCTTTTAGGGAAGGGCCCTGGGTCGGTGAGGGCTCTGTTCGAAATAAAAAACCCGGTGGCACTGATGCCACCGGGTTTCTTATCCGTTGTGGGAACCGAGCCTTAAGCCCGCTTGATCTTGAGCTGCCCCCTCTCGCTGACTGCCTTGAGTTTCTTCTGCACCGCCTCCTTGAAGTTGCGTCCGGGGCGGAAGACGGGGACGACCTTGCTTGGAACCTTGATGCGCTGCTGGGTTTGAGGATTTATGCGCTGGGACTCCTTGCGAGCCCGGGCTTCGAATTTGCCGAAGCCCGTAAGCAGGACCTCCTCGTTCTTGCTTACGGCCTCAATGATGATATCGATGAGGGTATCCAGGGCCTTACGTGCATCCTTCTTCGTCATCCCAGCCCGCTCGGCCAATTTGGCGATCAACTCCCCCTTGTTCATCCACTACACCCCCCTCTGTTAAAGTGTGTCTAATTATAAGGCATTCTTTGTTCACCTGTCAAGAGGAATGCCCAAGGGATCGGGGTTAACGCCTCCAGGTTGACAAAGATAAAACCCTATAGTACAGTTCGTCAATCGGCAAAAATCCGGTTGCAGAGGAGGTTATGAAGGTGGCGCCCGAGCTGAGAGACTACGAGGTGGTTTACATAATTCGTCCTGATTTAGATGAGCAAAGAAGGAAAGAGAAGATCGAACGCATAAACCAGCTCATCCGGGAGCGCGGGGGCAAGGTCCAGAACGTGGACGAATGGGGAACCAGGATCATGGCGTATGAGATCGATGACTTCCGCGAGGGGTACTATGTCCTGGTGAACTTCACCCTCCCGCCGAACGAGGTCTCATCCCTCGAGGAGCGATTGCGGGTGGATGATGAGCTTTTGCGTTACCAGATAGTGAGGACGGACGGTGACTAGGTATGTCTGATTTGAACCGGGTTCTTCTTACCGGGCGTCTGACGGCCGACCCGGAGCTCCGCTACACCCAAAGCGGTCAAGCCTTGGTGCGTTTCGCCATCGCCGTCAACCGCAGGGTCCTGAACCCGGAGACCAACAACTGGGAGGAAGAGACCACCTATGTGCCCGTGGTGGTTTGGGGTAAACTTGCCGAGACCTGCGCCACCTACCTCCAGAAGGGGAGGTTGGTGGCCATCGATGGAAGGCTGCGGATACGTTCCTTCACCACCCAAGAGGGTGAGAAGAGGAAAGTGACGGAGGTGGTGGCCCAAAACGTCCATTTCTTGGGCCCCCGGCCCGAGACTACACCGGAATACGAGGCGGAGGTGCCCGAGGCGCCCCTGCCCGAGCCCGAACCGGAAGAGGAGGTGCCTTTCTGAGATGCCGGGAAAGACGAGGGTCTGCCGCGTGTGCCAGCACGGGCTGAAGCTTACCTATAAAGAGCCGGAGGTGTTGCGGCAGTTCATGAACCGCCGCGGGAAGATCCTCTCCCGGAGGATCACCCATCTTTGTGCCAAACACCAACGTAAACTTGCCACCGAAATCGACCGTGCGCGAAAGCTCGCCCTCCTTCCCTACGAAGTAAAGCCGTAAGGGATGGGTGGAACGGCCTGCGTGGTGGCCGCGGCTCCTTCCCCGGGGATAGTGGGGAAGGCAAGGCGGGCGGCTACCCGGGTCCTGGTGGAGAAGGTCTGTAGCCTGGGCATCCCCGTCCACCTCCTCACCCCTGAGCCCGGGGATTGGCGTGGCTTGGACGTGCATGTCCACCCAACCCCTTCCCAAGGGTTCCACCTGGGGGAGGGCTTGGCCGCGTTGGTGGAGGAACTGGAGGTGGAACGTCTGCTTTACTTTTCCGCCGGGAGTGGGTTTCTGCTGGACCCGGAAGACATTCGGGGCATGATGGAGCTAGAACTTTCCTCTCCCTTTGGGGTTTTTAATAACTTTTACTCCACTGATTTCGCCCTCCTTGCACCGCCGAACCCCGGGATCCTGAGGGAGCTTCCCAGCGATAACGCCCTGGGATGGGCCCATTGGCGCGCGGGTTATCGGTGCTACGAGCTTCCCCGGAATGCTAAGACCCAACTCGATATCGACACCCCCGGAGAGCTTCAGCTCCTTTCCTGCAGCCCCGGGCTCCCCCCGGAGTTGGCGGCCGTCCTTTCGGGGATGCCCCGGGCCCGGGCGGAGGTCCTCCTGGAGATCCTTGTTTCCCCCGGAAAGAACCTTTTCCTGGTGGGGAGGATAAGCGGACATCTCCTGCGGTTCCTGGAGCGCACCAGTGCCTGCCGGACCCAGGCCCTCATCGAGGGTCGCGGCATGAAGGCCGAAGGCCTCCCCGTCCGCTCGCTGGTTCGTGAGCTCTTGGCTTCCCGGGGGCCCAGGGGCCTGGTGGCAGCCCTGGCCGCTATCGGGGACGCGGTGGTCTGGGATGTGCGCACCCTTTTCGGGGCTTTAGGGATCTGGCCTTCCCCGGAAGAGCGGTTTTCCTTTGACCTCCTGGAGTGGGATGCCCTGAAGGATCCCTTCTTACGGGAGCTCGCCCGCGCGGTGGCGGAATCGCCGGTCCCTTTTTTGGTGGGTGGACATTCGCTGGTCTCCGGGGCCATGTACCTGGCCGTGGAGCTGGCATGGGACCGGGTGCCCGGGGCGGTTCCCCCCGGAAAGGTCGTGCGCCTGGAGGAGGAAGATGAACGGATTGTTGAGATCAGCCCTGGCGGAGGTGGATAGGGCCCTCGCGGAGCTCATCCGGGCCGAGGAGCGCCGCCAAGTCGAGAAGATCATCCTCATCCCCTCGGAATCCCTCACGCCAAAAGCGGTGCGGGAGGCGTTGGGGAGCGTGTTCACTTCCATTTATGCCGAGGGGTATCCCCGGGAGGAAGACCTCCGGCTCCCCGAGGAGAGGATCTTGGATCTCGCGGAGCGTCTGGCCTACAACCGCCGCTATGCCGACCGCCGCTTCTACAAGGGCACCGAACTCGTAGACGTGGTGGAGGCACTGGCATGCCGGCGCGCCGCCGAGTGCTTCGCCACCGACGAGGTTTCACCCGATGAGATCTACGTCAACGTCCAGGCGCTTTCCGGCGCCGCGGCCAACATGGCCATCTACGACGCCTTGCTCTCGCCCGGGGACACCATCATGGCCATGGAGCTTTCACAAGGTGGCCACCTCTCCCACGGTTCCCCCTTCCACCAGTCTGGGCGCCGCTTCAGGGTCATCTCCTACGGCGTCGACCCCAGGACGGAAAGGTTGGACTACGACCACATTATGGACCTGGCGGTGAAACACAGGCCCCGGATGATCATCGCCGGCTACACCTCCTACCCCTGGGCGCCCGACTGGGCGGCGTTCCGGGAGATCGCCGATAAGGTGGGGGCGTATCTCATGGCCGACATCGCCCACACTGCGGGGATGGCCATCGCCGGGGTCTATCCCAACCCCATCGGCTACGCTGACGTCGTTATGTTCACCACCCACAAGACCTTGTGTGGCCCCCGGGGGGCGGTGATCATGACCACCGATCCCGACATCGCCAAGCTGATAGAGCTCGCGGTCTTCCCCGGGGCTCAAGGAGGCCCACACGTGAACAAGTTCGCCGCCATCGCCGCCGCCTTCGCCCTGGCCCGGACCCCGGAGTTCCAAAAGCTGCAGAGGAAGATCGTGGAGAACGCGCAATATCTCGCCTATGCCCTCCAAAAAGAGGGCCTCAAGCTCGCCTATGGCGGTACCGATACTCACCTTTTGGTGATCGACCTCCGCGCGATAAAGACACGAAACGGCGAGACGATGATGGGGGAGATCGCCGCGCGGATACTGGATTTGGTGGGCCTTGTCACCAACAAGAACACCATCCCCGGAGATACCTCCGCCGCCGATGCCCACGGGATCCGCATGGGCACCCCCTGGGTCACCGAGCGCGGGATGGGGAAGGAGGAGATGGAGGAGATCGCCCGCATCACCGCCATGGTCCTCCGGGAGATCCGTCCTTTTACCTACATCGGGGTCACGGGCCCCCTCTCCCGGGGCAAGCTCCCCCTTAGGGTCCTGGAGGAGGCCCGGGCTCGGACCCGGGAGCTCCTTTCCCGCTTCATCGAGGAACCCGTAGCACCGCCACCCGCGTCACGCGTCACGCGTCACGCGTCACCGGAGGTCTTCGTCCTCCGGGGCCGGCGGTCGGTGTACCTTTTGCACGAGGCCGGGACCGCGGATGTGCTTTCCCTTGCGCCCGGGGAGGGGGTGAGGTCCCTCTTCTTCGACGGCGAGGGGAACCTGATCTCCGAGGGGGTGGTGGCCCGGCTCCCTGATGGCCCCTACGGCGAGGCGATGTACCTCGTCGCCGCCCCGGAGGGAAAGGGGGTGGAGCTCAGGAAGTGGCTTTCAGCCCTTTCCGACTGTTACGTCCTCTTCGATCCCGAGGACATCTACCGCAAGGTCCAGGGCCCCGCGGTGATCGAGGATTTGGGTGATGGGTTATGCGTGATGAGTGATGGGTGGGTAGAGTTCACGGTGGAGGGTGAGCGCTTTCGACTTGGGAGAGGTGGCGAGTTCGAAGGCGACACAAAAAAGCTTTTCCTCGGGGTTACAGGAGACATAAAAGAGATTTATGGGAAGCACCCCGAGCTCTTCGCGGTAAAGAAGCCCTATTTTGTGGGCGAACCCCTCGTCCGTGAGGCGATCCGCGCGAGCCGCCCATTCGATTCACCCATCACCCATCACCCATCACCCATCACCCATCACGCGTCACGCGTCACCAAGGTAACGCCCCTCAACGCCTGGCACCGCGAGCACGGGGCCAACATGGCCGAGTTCGCCGGCTACGACATGCCGCTTTGGTTCTCCTCGGCCCTGGAGGAGCACCGGGCGGTGCGGGAGCGGGCGGGGCTCTTTGACCTCGGTCACATGGGTACCATCATGGTCTCGGGCCGCTACGCCGAGGCCTTCCTGGACCTCGTTTTCTCCAACTACGCCGCGTGGATCCATCCGGGTCAGGCGATGTACGGGTTCCTCCTTGACCACCGGGCCCAGGTGATCGACGACCTCATGATCTACCGCCTGGCCAGGGACCGGTATCTCCTTGTGGTGAACGCGGCCAACGAGGACCGGGACTTCGCCTGGCTCCGGGCCGTGAACTCCGGGGAGATCCGCCCCGACCCCGATCGTCCCTGGGTGGAGCCCCCGGGGGAGGTGGAGCTTCGCTTCCTCAAGGACGAGGAAGGGGGCCTGGTGGACCTGGCCCTCCAGGGCCCCAGGTCCCGGGAGGTGCTTTCGAAGCTCCTTCCGCGACGGGACGCCCTGAGGCTCCGGGCCCTGCGGAAGATGGAGTTCATCGAGCTCGAGCTCGCGGGGGCGGAGGTGATCTGCGCCAGGACCGGCTACACCGGCGAGCCCATGGGGTACGAGATCTACGTCCCAAAGGAGAAGGCCCAGGCCGTATGGGAGGCGATCCTGGACGCGGGGAAGGAATTAGGGGTCCTTCCGTGTGGGCTTGCGGCCAGGGATTCGCTTAGGTGCGAGGCCGGGCTTCCCCTCTGGGGGCATGAGCTCGCGGGAGATCACGGGGTTCTGCCCCATGAAGCCGGGTTCGGGGCGTATGTAAAGCTCCACAAGCCCTTCTTCATCGGAAGAGAAGCTTACGTGGAGGCCTTGGAAAAATGGGAGCGGGAGATCGTCCGGTTCGGGGTCCCGGCGGGGACGCGGCCGGTACGTGCTGGCGCGGCGGTGACCGACCGGGGCGGCCGGGTGATCGGTTGGGTAACGAGCTGCGTCGCCACGCCCAAGGGGAACCAGATCGGAATGGCCCTGGTCTGGCGCCGGGGCTTGCAAGAAGGAACCCCCATAGGCCTCGCCCTGGGCACAACCCCGGAGTGCCTGGAACTCGGGGCGCGGCTCCCCTGGCTGGTGGAAGGGAAGGTCCTCCCCCGGTTCCCCTGGGAGGCGGAGCCCTTCGGCTGGGAGGGTGATTGAGGTAAAACGGGCCTTCGTGGTGTTGAGCCATACGGGGCCGTTGACCCCTGATTTCCCCTTGGCGGATCTTCCGGGGAGCGCGGGGAGGCTTGATATCCTCTGTCGCTGTGCCACCGAGGCCTTTCTCCTCTCCCACGGGATCCGCCGGGATGTCCGGCTTTATTTCGTGATCCGGGGGAAGCTCCTCGTTCGGCTGGAGGGGAGGACCATCCGGTACCTCAATCCGGATGAGCGCTCCACCGCGGCCCTCATCCGGAAGGCCATCGCCGCGGCCCAAGGGGCCCGCCCCGGCGAGTGGGTCCCATCCACCCCGGGGATCCATGCCCGCTGGGGGGACCTGGCCCACGTCCGGGAGGAACTCGAGGGTGAGGGCTTCTCCCCGTATATGCTGGAGGAAGGCGGCGATTTCATCCGGAAGGTGACCTTCCCGGCGAGGGCCGCGTTCTTCCTCTCCGACCACCGGGATTTCACCTCGGAAGACCGGGAGGCCCTGGCGGGATTGCCCCGGATCTCCTTGGGCCCCCACTCCCTCCAGGCACAGACCTGTATCGCTTTGGTGCATAATGAGTTGGACCTCAGGGAGGCAGGATGGACGAGCGTTACGTGAGGTTGACCGTAGTATGGGGGGAGGTGGAGGCCGATCTTTTGGTGGGGTTCCTGGAGGGGGAAGGGATCCCGGCCCGCAAGCGCACCCAGGTCCCCCACTCGGTTTACCCGTTCACCGTGGACGGACTGGCCGAGGTGGAGATCTTGGTGCCCGAGGGACTCCTGCTCAGGGCCCAAGAGGCCCTGAAGGCCTTCAAGCTATATGGGGATGAGTGAGGCGGATCGGTATCGGGAGGAGCGCCGGCGCATGGTGGAGGAGCTCCGGCGCTTCGGGATCCGGGATGAGCGGGTCCTCTCCGTTATGGAAAAAATCCCACGCCATCTGTTTGTGCCGGAACACATTAGGCATCTGGCCTACGAGGATACCCCTCTTCCCATCGGCCATGGCCAGACCATCTCCCAGCCCTACATCGTTGCCCTGATGACCGAGGCCCTCGGGCTCACGGGCCAGGAGAAGGTCTTGGAGATCGGGACCGGTTCCGGGTACCAGACGGCGATCCTCGCCGAGTTGGCGGGGGAGGTCTTCTCCATCGAGCGGGTGCCGGAGCTGGCCGAGGTGGCGCGCCGGCGGCTTGCGGAGCTCGGTTACCGCAACATCTATGTACGCGTGGGGGACGGGACCCTGGGTTGGCCCGAGGAGGCACCGTTCGACCGCCTCATCGTCACCGGGGGGCTCCCTCGGGTCCCGGACCCGCTGTGGGATCAGCTGGCGGAGGGGGGGAGGCTTGTGGCCCCCATCGGGGGGCGATACGACCAATACCTTTGGGTATACACCAAGGAACGGGGGAGGGCCCACAAGCGCGCCCTCTGTCCCTGCACCTTCGTCCCCATCTTAGGTGCCCACGGATTTCCCCCGGGTGGGCGTGGGAATAAAGGCCCCTTTGGTCTCTTTGGGTCTTCCCGGCCCCCTGAAGACGTTTGACCCCCGGAAAGGGGAAAACGGGACCCCCCATTCCGGAACAATACCCCTGGCTTAAAAGGCCCCTGTCCTAAGGTCTAGACGTAGCTGGGTGTAGCCTTCGTCACGGATCATGCGAGCGATACTTTTCGGCTGGATCGTTTTCGCCTGTGCTCTCTCGGGGTTAGCTTTGGGTTTCACCACCGAGGTCTCCCTGGGGTGGGGGCCGGTGGATCCGGCGGACTTGAACCTGTTCATCGGGGTGGCCAACGGGGCCTTGGAGTTCTTCCGGCAGGATCTGGGAGCTCAAGGGGACATTCCATCCCTTGAGCCAATGGATGATGCCATAGGCCTTAGGGTCGGGGAATCGTGGGCACTGGGGATCACCTTGGGGCTCGAGGTGGCGGTGTTCAAGGCGGAAACGAACACATCCGGGATCTTCACCCTCGGCGACCAGGATTATCCGGTCTTCCTTTCACTTTCGCTGCGAAACATGCGTTTTGGTCTTCTCTTTTGCCTTCCGCTTTTGGATCAAGCCCTTAGCTTGGGGATTTCAGGGGGAATAGCGCGAGCGATTGTGGATTACGCAGGGGATTTTGCCTATCCCGAGGAAGAGTGGGCCTTCGCCTATGTGCCCCCTTCCTTTGAGCTTCAGGCCGTGGCCTCTAGCTTTTACGGTACGGCATTCACGCGGGCTGCGTTCGGTCTTTTCCCAGGACTCCGGATGTATTTGGAGCTTCGGGGTCACTGGCAGCCGGAGGCGCCGCTCCTTTCCCGTGAAGGGGAAGTGGATCTAAACGGGGATGGGGATCCGGATCGGGTGGGGTTCGTTGGGTTCTGGCTTGCCGGGGGGATCCAGATTGAGTTCCCCTTTTGAAGGAGGGCGAGAGGGATGAAAGGGATGAAATGGAAGCTAGGGATCGCGACTTTGGGGCTGATAGCATTGGTGTTGGGGGGATGCAAGCTTCTTCCTGAACCTCCTCAAGCCCTCTTTTACCTCCGCCCCAAATACGGGGAGGCGCCCTTGGTGGTGACCTGCGATGGGTCACTTTCCTTCGATAAAGATGGGAAGGTCACCGAGTACATATGGGACTTCGGCGACGGGGCTAAGGCATTTGGGCCGTTGGTCTCGCATACCTACGAGCGGCCCGGGGAGTACACGGTGACCCTCAGGGTTTACGACCAAGATGGGCTTTCGGATGAGCGCACGTTGAGGGTACGGGTGCTGCCACCGCCGCCCACGCCCGACTTCACCTTCGGTCCCCAGCGGCCCGGGGCGGGGGAGCTCATCACCTTCGACGCCTCGGCCTCCACGAGCCCCAACGGGGAGATCGTGGAGTACCGCTGGTCCTTTGGAGACGGGGAGACTGCTGAAGGGATGGTGGTTCAGTATCGCTATTGGTACGGTGGCAGTTACCCCGTGACCCTAACGGTGGTGGACGAGCTGGGGGCGACGGCCACGGTGACCAAGATGGTGACGGTGCAAGGAGGGCCGGGATGCTCCGGATGAGGGGGTTACTGCGGAAGGCGGTCATGATGGCCCTGGCGTTGGGGGCGTTAGGGGTCCTTTGGGGCTGCAACTTGAGTGTGTCCGAGGAGGGGGTGGTGGCGGTGATCCAAGCAAACCCCACCCAGGGCCGGAGCCCCTTGGAAGTTGTCTTCGACGGAAGCGCCTCCCGGGACCCTGCGGGGTCGATCTCCGAATACCTCTGGGATTTCGGGGACGGAAGCGAGGTAGCTTCCGGGGCCAAGGTCACCCACATCTATTCCCGGCCAGGCTCGTTCCTGGTCACCCTGGTGGTGACCGGCCCCTCGGGAGTGGGGCGGGCCACCACGTGGATCTACGTGGACAATACCCCCCCAACGGCGGACTTCACCTTCTGGCCGGCGGATCCCATGCGCAAGGAGGCCATCGACTTCGACGCCAGCCCCTCCTATGACCCCGATGGGGAGATAGTTGCCTACCATTGGGACTTCGGCGATGGGACCACCGCGGAGGGGAAGGTGGTTTCCCACGCCTATGACAGCGATGGGGTGTACACGGTGGTGCTCACGGTGGTGGATGATGCCGGGGCGGAGTCCTCGGCCACCGGGGTGGTGGAGGTGAAGACCTGCCACGGAGGAACGTGCGGATAGGTTCCGGACGCAAGAGCCCGCTTCATATAAGGGATACGCCCCTCCGGGGGCGTTTTCCTTTTTAGTTATCGACATCACATCCGGGCCTTGACTAATTGTAACTAGTGGTATAAAATACGCGCGCGGGTGTGGCGAAAGGGCAAACCCGGGGAAACCCGGGGGCGCAAAGCTACAGGCCCTCCCGCCCGGTGAGGGCGGAGGGTGGCTGGGCTGCCGAACCACCCCCATGGAAAAAAATAAATCCATGGAGGTGGTTTTATTATGCGCAAAATGATCTTCCTCCTTCTGGCAGGGACCATCTTTGCAGTTCCGTTTGTGGGGTGGGCCGATGTAGGTGGCAGCGTTTCGGCTACGCTCACACTGAACGCTGTGATCGCCGTGTCGATCACCGATCAGTGGGAAGACCTTATCATCAAACAAGAAGGGACGGAGACGGACCCGCACGCTATTGCTGGCTGGAGTGCCGGAACAGTGATCGACTGGGATACCGGCAACGACGACATTGTTGTCCTTATTAAGGCCATCACCGACTTCGTCCTCTACGGCTGTTACTACGCCAAGGAGGGGACAAACAACGTTGACCCTCCGTTCGGGGCTCCAAACGAGCTTCTGTTCCTCTACGACGGTACGGATCACCCGCTCCTGTACAACGAAATCACGAATCCTGAATCCTACAGCGGCGACTACAGCGGGCTTACCACTCTTTATACCTTCAGTGGCAACAACAACATCGGCTCCGGGGGCACCGAGCTCAAGTACGAGGTGAAGCTCAAGCCTGAAAGCCTCGGTGACCGGGAGTCCAACGAAGAGATCACCTTCACCATTGTGTTCGTGGTGGAGGAGAAGAACCTCTGAGTGGGATGACAAGGACGCTGGGGCTAGGGTCGCTTCTGGTGGCCCTAGCCTTCCTTCCCTTTTCTTCCCCCGCCAACACCGGGGGATCGGCATCCGCGACCCTCTACATCCAGGAGGGACCTGAAGGCCCCGTGGGCGCGGCCGGGGCGTTGGAAGGAGGATGCACAACCCCTTTGGTCCCGGTCCCGCCCCCTCTCGCCGTGCTCCAGACCGCCAAGCTCTTTCACGACGCCGACGGTGATGGCCTCCTTGATCCAGGGGATATGGTTGCCTACACCGCGGAGGTGCGGAACCTGTTCCCCGAGGAGTCGGGGGAGCTGAAGGCCCT
>Ga0209410_1000499_pt1 | contig 18246 bp, 15 predicted proteins | sample Mar14436cmmetaG_FD_184135 | JGI IMG/M metagenome (GOLD analysis project Ga0209410, IMG submission 184135) | Marine hydrothermal vent microbial communities from Guaymas Basin, Gulf of California to study Microbial Dark Matter (Phase II) - Marker... ... | reverse complement strand
TTTTTTGGCTTCCCAAAGACTATCCATTCAGCGAGTGCTTCTCCCACTGCGGGTGCGACCATGAAGCCATGTCCACTGAATCCAACAGCGTAGAAGTATCCTGAAACGTTCTCCGAAAGACCAACGATAGGTTGGGCATCGGGGGACATGTTGTACTCGCCACACCATTGTCTTATAACTCTCAAATTCTTCAAAAATGGAAATCTCCTCGACATCTTATTCACCATCTCGAGTAGGAATCTCGCTGTCACCTTTCTGTTAATACCAGGTTTTTCATCTTTATCACCCTGCCCCATGAGAAAAGAACCGTGGCGAGTTTGTCTTATGTAAAAATTCCCGGAAAAGCTTATTATCATCGGATCCATGATGTGTTCTAAAGGTTCTGTGACCAATATTTGATGACGATAGCTTTCTGTTGGTAAATCGATACCGACCATCTCACCGACATTTTTTGACCATGGACCCGCAGCGTTGATGACGACCTCACATTCGATGTATCCTGCGCTCGTCCACACTCCCCTTACGGTGCCGTTTGAAACGTCTATCTCCTTGACCTCCGTTTTGGTGAAGAGCCTTGCACCATTTTCAACGGATCTCCTCATGTAAGCAAAATTGGCTAGATGTGGATTGGCGTGTCCATCGGTTGGGCAGAAAGTGGCAAGTTTTACTCCTTCCACATTAACGTAAGGAAATCTTCTTTTAACTTGCTTTGGTGTCAACACCTCCACTTCCAATCCTTCCTCTTTTTGCATTTTCACATTCTTTGCGAATTCTTCTGCCTCTTTTTCATCAAAAGATAGGATGAGATAACCACCTTGCTTGTACTCCACATCCAGACCGGTATCTTCCTTCATTCTTTTGAACCATTCAACGCTTCTCATAGCGAGTCTAACGTTATTTCTCGTACTCCACTGTTGTCTTATTCCTCCAGCACACCTTCCAGTGGAACCTGAGGACACGTAATTCTTCTCAAAAATGAAGACATCTTTCTCACCGAGCCTCGTTAAGTGAAAGGCAATGGACGCTCCCACCATTCCTGCCCCAATTATGATCACTTTCGTTTTCAATTTTTATCACCTTCCAGAAAAGCGTTAAAGGGTACAGGTATGGTGGGTGGCCTGAAAGTACCAGGTGACAGTTCCTCCATTTTCTTTCCCGTTTTCTTGGCAAGAATCATGAGGGTGAGTAATCTGCAGGTTCTACCACCACAAGGCCCCATACCGATTCTCAAGTACCTTCTCAACTCCTCATAATCTGTGTAACCTTCATCTATCGCTTTTTCGATATCTTGAACGGTGACTTCCTCGCATCTACAAACGAATTCATATTTCTCTCTTGGAGAAACCATAAACCCCCTTACTGCATCCATATACTTGAGAGGTACTCTCAAGTATACCAAATGTGTTTTATCCTTGGATTTAACAACCTTCTCAACCACAGCCTCGCAAACAGGCTTTCCATCTCTGTCGGTTCCTAAAACCTTTTCCCCTTCTTCAGGTACTGGGAGAAGTTCGTATGGTATTCCAACGATCGCTTCCTTTTTCTCAACCTCCTCTTTGACCATGAATATGGCGAGCCCTGGGCATTTGAGAGCACATAAACCACAACCTGTACATTTGTCGTAATCCACCCAGGGTATACCGTTTATGTTTCCACCTGTTGAAATGGCACCGAAGACACAAACGGTTTCACAGGGATTACAAGGTATAGGTTGTGGACATTCGATAACAGCCCTGAGTTTTCCAACAGGGCCTTTTGACCTCTGAACTTCCGTTCTGAATCCACCACTTACGGTTTTTATACCCATTTTGGAAAGTCCTCTTCTCACCCTTTCGGAAACGGGCCCCCTTCTGAAATCTTCGAGCTCTCTCAAAAGAGCTTTTATCTCTCCGGATAAATTCACATTTTTCTTCTCCGAGGATACCATCAATCCGACGATCTTTCCCTCTAACATGGCGGTTGTTGCTTCTTCGATCCCTGAAACATCACCTGCTACAAACAGGTTGGGAACAGACGTTCTCATGAATTCATCTCTTTTAACGATGTATCCACCAAGTTCAGGTATATAGATCACCTCAGCCCCAGCCATTGCGGCTAGCTCTATGGATGGTGCAAGACCGACTGCCAGGCATATGGTATCAACCACCAGTTCCTTCTCGGTCCCCGGTATGATGTTGTAACTTTCATCCACTTCAGCTATGACAGCACCCTCCACTCTATTGTCTCCTAAAGCCCTCACTATGGTGTGCTTCAGGAGAACGGGTACGCCGAGTCTTCTTATCTTGTTCAAGTGAACAACGTATCCTCCAACTTTATCGGCTATTTCGACTATGGCTTTTACACTCGCTCCCGCCTGGATCAATTGATACGCGACGATGAGGCCGATGTTACCTGAACCGATGATGAGGAAATTCTCTCCCGGTAGAACCCCAAACTGATTCATAAGTGTCTGCACTGCTCCTGCCCCATAGATACCTGGTAGGTCGTTGTTCTCGAAAGTCACGTACTTTTCAGATGCACCAGTTGCTATCAATGTGTACTCAGGTTCTATTCGGAAAACTTCATTCTCTTTTCTATCCCAAGCGAGCACACCGTCTTCGTAGATACCAATCACAGATGTCATCGTTCTGGCTTCGATGTTTTTGTATTTCTTCAACTCCTTTACCAATATCTTCGCTATTTCGAATCCACGAACAGATGCGTACGTTCCTTCATGACCAAAGAATTTATGGGTCTGTTTCACGAGTTGCCCGCCAAGTTGTATCCCTTCATCGACTAAGAGAACCCTCAAACCTCTCTTGCCAGCTTCCAGCGTGGCAGAAAGTCCAGCAGGTCCTCCTCCCACCACGAGAAAATCCACTTTCTTATTCTTCAATTTTTTTCACCTCTTTGGTGCCCCCTTTGCCTACTTGTCTTCTAACCTTCATTCCTTCTTTCACGGGTGTTATACAGGCTCTCACGTTGGGAATCCCATTCACGATAACAAGGCAGGAAGAGCACTTCCCTATGCAACAAAAAAGGCCTCTTGGACGGCCCTTTTTGGAAGTATATCCAAAAATGTCTATACCATTAGCTATCAGAGCCGATGCTACCGTGTCTCCTTCGTAGGCGATTAACTCAGTATCTTCAAAGTAAAATTTAATTTTCTTTCTGTTGTTAAAATCCAGTATGGGATGCTTTGCTATCCTTCTCATATATTCCTCCTCCACTTAATGAATTATAATATCGTCAATATTATTTCAAAAAAGAAGAAAGAGTTAGAATAAAAGAGCGTAAAAGAAGATGAAGGAAATTTTCGCTTTTTGAAAGGAGAGATCAAGCGAAGATGGAAAAAATCGAGATAATGAGGTTTCTCAACGAGATCCTACCATGGGTGAGAAAACCCAGTAGATATTTGGGAAACGAGTACAACTCGGTTGTTCGGTTGTCAAGGATGAAAGCGAGGTTTCTCTCAGAATTGCCCTGGTTTTCCCCGATTTGTATGAAATAGGTTCTTCGAATTTGGGTCTCGAGATAATATACCATACTCTGAACGACATACCCTGGGTCTGGGCAGAAAGGGCTTTCCTTCCATGGGTGGATATGATTAAAAAAATGGAGGAGAATGGTATTCCTCTCTTCACTATGGAGTCCAAAACTCCCCTTTTATACATGAATGCCGTGGGGATTTCTCTATCTTACGAACTCTCATACACCAACGTTGTGGAAGTTCTAAGACTCTCGAAAATTCCCATCTTGGCAGAAGATAGGAGAGATGAAGATCCAATAATCATAGGTGGTGGGCCTTGTTCGAGCAATCCTGAACCTGTCGCTCTCCTTTTCGATGCCGTTGTAATAGGAGATGGGGAGGAAGCTGTCGTTGAGATAGCCAAAGTTCTGCGTGAGATGAAAGGTAGTAGAAGATTCGATGTGTTAAAAGAATTGAGCAAAATTGAAGGAGTGTACGTCCCATTGTTCTATGAATCCCAGGATAAGAGAGTGGTACCTGCGTACAGCTTTGCTCCTGAAAGAATAAGGAAAAGGCTTTTAAAATCTCTCGAGAATCAAGCTCATCTTGTGAAAAAGATACTACCTCATGCGGAAAGTGTTCATGACAGGGGAGTTGTGGAGATATCCAGGGGTTGCACGAGGGGTTGTAGATTCTGCCACGCTGGAATGTTCTACAGACCTGTCAGGGAAAGGTCAAAGGAAAATATAAGAGGGATTGTTGAAAAGATGCTGGATTCAACGGGTTATGAGGAAATATCCTTACTTTCCTTATCGGCGATGGATCATACAGATATAAACGGTATAGTAGAAGAAATTCTCCCTATACTCTCAGAAAGAAAAGTGGCTCTCTCGATACCATCGACCAGAATGGACAGCTTCGGGTTGGAAATAGCTCAAAAAATCGCTAGCATTAGAAAGACAGGTCTCACATTCGCACCAGAAACGGCAAAACAGCGTCTGAGGGATGTGATAAACAAGAATATATCGGATGATGACATTTGGAATACCATCATTTCTGCAAAAGATGCCGGATGGAGAAGAATAAAACTTTACTTCATGATAGGTTTGCCAACTGAAAAAGATAAGGATGTCGAAGATATAGCGAAACTGATCGAAAAGGTGAAAAAAATTGGATTCAAAGATCTTTCGGTATCCGTTGCAGTCTTTATCCCCAAACCTCACACACCCTTTCAGTTCGTCCGGCAGATATCAGTCGAAGAAGCCCTGAAGAGGAGAAAAATCATCATGAGAGCAAGAAAATACGCTCATATATCCTTCCACAATCCCTGGATGAGTATGATAGAGGGTGTTCTCTCCAGAGGTGATAGGAAACTTTTAAAACTCGTGTTGAAAGCTAACGAACTTGGTTGTATCTTCGATGAGTGGAAAGAGATGTTCGACAGGGAAAAATGGATGAAAGCTTTTGAGGAAACTGGTATAGATCCAGCAGATTACATGGGGCCTTTTGATTTGGAAGAACCCTTACCGTGGGATCACATAGACCTGGGAATTTCCAAGGGCTTTTTGATAGAAGAGTACAGAAAATCTCTTGAAGGCATTAGAACTGGAGATTGCAGATGGGAGAGACTGGAGATTGCAGATGGGAGAGATGCTCCTTATGCGGTGTGTGCTCTGTATTCAAAACCTGGAACGATCTTGCCGTCAAGAAAGGATGAGATAATGTGGTATCCCGGGCATATTTCCAGGGCCAGAAAAGCTGTTGAGCGAATGTTAAAGATGGTGAACGTTGTGATGGAAGTAAGGGATGCAAGAGCCCCTATGGCCACATCGGTCTATGGGGTGGATCTATCCAGGAAAAAAAAGATAATACTGCTGAACAAGGAGGACATTGCAGACGATGATATAACCGGAAAGTGGATCGATTTCTTCAGAAAAAATGGTGAATCGGTTCTATCAACCAGTAAATTTGAGGACAGAAAGACCTTCATGGAGAAACTGAATATGTATCTCTCCTCAGGTGATAGAATCATGATACTCGGTGTACCGAATACCGGGAAGTCCACGATAATAAACAAGATTAAGGGAAGGAGGGTCTCAGCTGTTGGAGGAGTACCGGGTGTAACGAAGGGAGTCCAATGGATCGCGCTTGAGAGAGATAAGAAACTTTTAGATACCCCAGGTATACTACACAAAAAACTGTTCAGTAAAGAACTCTCTGCAAAGCTCCTTCTTGTGGGATCTTTACCTGTTGAGAGGGTGGACTTCAAAGTAATGGAGATAGCTTTTGAGATCTTCAAAAGCAGAACGAACGAGCAGAGAAGTTTCATGGAATTCTTGGAATTTTACGGAAGAAAACGGGGGATCCTCATCAAGGGTGGAAAAATCGATCACGATAAAGCAGCATACATGTTCTTCGCAGAAGTTGCCAGTGGGAAGTTAGGGAAGATCTCTTTTGAAGTACCTGAAGAATTCTGATACGGTGTGGTGAGAACCTCATGTTGTCCATCAGGGTCTCCATCATCACGTTCATCTTAACCTTTTTCATTGTCATGATTCTAGATTCCCTGAAAATGCACTCTTTCTCCGTATCACTACTTGACGCTCTGATACTCTCATTTTTCGTCTCCGTAGCGTCGGGCCTTTTAGTCCATCTTCTGGTGTGCCAGAGGGTAAAGAAATTGACAGATTCCATCAAAAGAGGTCAAATAGAAAGAGACGCTTTTGATGATGAGATAACAGAATTATCGAAAGCTTTAGAGGAGAATCTAGGAAGTTTTAAGAAATCTCTGGAAAAAGAGAAACATCTGAAGAGTACTCTGGAGTTGATACTTTACAGCTTCTCACACGATTTAAGGACTCCCTTGACTCTATTGGAAAACTCCATAAAAGAAATGCCTGTGGATAGATCCCTGAAAAAAGATGCTCTGCGTTATATAGACTTAATAAAAGATCTGACAGATCAATTGCTAAGGGTGGGAAGGATAGAGGGAGGACTGGAGATAGTAAGGAGAGAATCGGTTAATCTCGTCGAGCTGGTATGGGATGCCTGCGAAATGACAACTAAAAGCTACGGAAGGAAAATATCTTTCCAATACACAGATGAGATGGAGGTTCTTGTCGATCCTTCGAAGATTTTAGAGGTAACTTTGAATTTGCTGAGAAACGCTGCAGAATACTCCAGAGGTCCTATAAACGTTAAAATATCTAAAACAAAGAATCTTGCTAAAGTGGAAATATCCAGTTTGGGAAAGAAGATACCCTACGATTTGAACGTGAAACTTTTCGACCTCAAAAGGAAATCAAAAGGTTTGGGTTTAGGGTTATTCATAGCCAGAAGATACGTTGAGATGCACAACGGAAAGATAGGTTATGAATGGAAAGATGGAAAGAATACGTTTTACTTCACATTACCCCTCACATGAAATAGGAGGCGTTTCTCATGCTGAAATTAGCGTTGAGCCTCATGAAGGTGAGTATCATGGGACTAGGTGGAGGTTACGGAATGCTACCTCTGATTGAAGAAGAACTCGTCAGAAAATTGAAGATACTGAAGGAAGATGAATTCTTAGATATAGTAGCTAAAGCTCAGAGTTTTCCAGGTCCTATAGCCGTTAACACCGCCATACTTCTTGGAAGAATGAAAGCTGGTATTCTGGGTTCCATAATATGTTCTATTTCCATAGTCCTCCCCCCTTTTCTCTCGATCCTTTTGATCGCTCTCATGTTCGAAAAAGTGGAAAAGTACAGCATCGTCAGAAATTTCATGTTTGGAGCACGTCTTGGTGTAACCATAATCATAATCAATTACTCGTTGGAATTGATAAAAAAGATGGTAAAGAATCGCGTCATACTGGTTATCCTGATTGCAGGTGCCGTTGTCATAGTCTTCTTCAAAATATCAGCTTTCCTGGTGTTCCTCGTAGTTGCAACCGTTGTATTCTTTAAAGTAACTAACAGGGAGGAAAAACAATGAAAGCCATCGATCTCTTCTTCTGTTTCATGAAGATAGGGTTTCTAGCATTCGGAGGAGGATACGGAGCTTTGAGCATGATACAGAATGAAGTGGTGAGAGTGCATGAGTGGATGACGAACCCAGAATTTTTAGATCTGCTCTCCATATCCCAGATGACGCCAGGACCTATCGCTATAAATTCGGCAACTTACATAGGTTACAGGATAGCGGGGCTTTCAGGAGCTGTTTTGTCAACGATCGGTGTGATACTACCGAGTTTCATGTGGATGTACTTCATATCCTTCATAATCGAAAGAATACTCAGAAATCCCAGGAAACTTTTAAGAACTTTCAGAACGAGTATTATAGCTCCAATTCTTGCAGCTGGTATAAATCTCACCTTGAGTACCGTCAACGACCTCATCTCTTTCATTCTAGCTTTATTATTGTTCATGCTGTTGAGATCTAAAAAACTCTCATTGATCCAATTCATATTGGTTGCTGGTGGATTAGGTATAGTGGTAAAAACATTTTAGAATGATCTTAGAAACCCCTCCATGATTTTAACCTTCCATCCTGTTTTAAAGCGCTTGTGGATGTTCGCATTATTTGATAGTGCGAAGGAAAAGTTGTATAATTTCCTCGAAGGACCGCCGTGGGGGCTAGTGAAGATCGATCTTTCCTCTCCTCTCCGGGGTTTTCCCCGGTTTTTTCAAAAAAAGATGAAATTTGGTATCCTACTATTTGGATCTTTAACCAGGAGGTATCTTTCCCTATGAAAAAACTGTTGATATTTTTCATGATAACAATGGGACTCATGGCTTTTTCACTGAATGTTGAAGAAGCCTATAAGGTTTTTTCATCCTTGGTTGAAGACTACAACTCTTCAGAATCTAAAGATCCGTTCGTTATCACTGTTAAAAAGCAGCTGAAAAATTTGAGTTACTACAGATTCTACAGGCACCTTCTAATAGGGAGTGTGGAGAGGAGAGAGTTCGCATTGAACGTCGGAGATTTTCTGGTCATACTCTATGAGGAACAAAAAGACATCGATCGGGAGCATAAACTTGCAGTTTCCCTTTTCCTCTGCTACGTACTATCGGACATGATGAATAAGAACCTCTCAGAAAGTTTTGTAAAGAAGAATCCCGTTTTTAACAAGTTCTTTGAGGAGTATAAATCCTATCTTAGAAAGTACTCAAAAAATTTCTTCAAATGGATTCTAGGATATTATCTGGGGGTATACGATGAACCCCCTCCCAAGATCATCAATATCCAGAGGATGAACCTTGGCTACAAACAGACGAAGAAAGAAATACCACCCGATGTTTTGAAAGAGATGGGTTTCTTCTTCTCAGAGAAAATAAAGAAAGAGATCACGAGTATATTGAACGGTGTCAGAGATAATCCTCCTAAGGATCTACCGTCCTTGAACAGATTTCTCAACACAAAGGCTCTTTATCTATGGAGATTTCTGAACGAAGAGATTTCAAATTTGCAGAATCGTGTGGCGAAAGAAGCAGTTGATTTGGTTCCAAGGAGGAGAAACATCTTTTGGTTCAGATATTTGATATATGGTATCGCGGTTTGCTTTGCGATCTTTCTGAAGAAGATTCGTGTGCCGGTGTTTCTTGCTATTTTACTGGTTGAAACATGGTCTTTGTACTTCCTCTACAATTCCACTGCATACATCGATACGATGGTTTATGCGATGTTGATATTCTTTGGTTTTTCCTTCGCTCTGTTAATATCAGTGAAGAGGTCTCTCACGAGAAAGAGAAGAATGGATGTCTACTTATCTGTTCTTGGCATTGCTTTCATAGTACTCGCATTCTTCCCGAGGTACATCGATGTGGAGGAGCTGATGATGAGTAAAAACCAGGATTTCCTTAACTCTCCTTATTACGGTTTTCTGAAAAAAGATGTTTATCTAAATGAGAATTCTCCCTTCAAGAAGATCAGTACTTCTCTGACATCGGCTCTCCTTGCAAGCAGGGAGGAAACGAAGTTTCTGGTGGAGGATCTTGCTAATTTCCTTAACAAACTTAAGGAAGCCAAAGCAATGGAAAATGTCGAAGTTTTTCAGGATAGATTGTTCATAACTACTCCATCGTTTTCCGATTTCTACTCCTACAGAAGTTTTGATGAGAGAAGAAAGATATTCAAAGAACAGGTAGGAAAGATAAATGAATATCTTCTAAACGAAATCGCAAGGGAAAAGAAAACAGAGAAAAAATTGAAAGAATTGAAAAAATTCTTGGCAAAGATAACCACTTATTCAGCGCCACAGTTCGTCAAGGATTTGGAAGATTATATCGGAAATTCCTTCACCAGAGTCAGCGTTACGGTACCTGTTTACGAGGATATAAAGGATATTCTCAAAAAAGATGTATCAAGTGAAATACCCGATCTTTGGAATTATCAGACAAAGAAAGGACTCGCCCTCATGCTGATATTCATGCTTCTCTTCCTTTTCTCCGTGACGAAGAAATGGATCATGGTGTTACCATCGGCAGTCTTGGCATCGGTGCTTGCCGTCCATTCCATGATAAATCATAGAGAAGTATCCATATTCGTCCAGATGGGTATAAAGGATATAGAAATAACGACGAATGCATTTTATAATTTTGGTATGGAAATTCTGGTGATTCTTCTCACCATTCTTACGATATACGGAATACTAAAGAAGGAGGTGTGAACCCATGAGGAAGCTTTTATTGGTACTTTTCATTGCTCTGGCGGTGACTCTGTTTCCCTTCAAAGTCATAATGGTTACCGACATAGGAGGCTTGGGAGACAAATCCTTTAACGATGGAACTTGGGCTGGTATCGTAAAAGCTGCTGAAGAACTTGGTATTGAAAAAGAAGTCATTCAGTCTTACGAACAGGCTGACTACATACCAAACCTGAGTAAAGCTGCTGAGAAAGCTGATGTGGTATTTGCCGTTGGTTTCATGATGACGGATGCCCTGTTCAAAGTTGCAAAACAGTATCCAGACACTTACTTTGTGGGGATAGATATAGTTCCTCCAGAAGGACAAGAACTTCCCAACGTTCTGACATTCACTTTCAAAGAACAGGAAACCGCGTTTCTTGTGGGATACGTAGCAGCTGCTATGACGAAAACCAACATCGTGGGGTTCGTTGGTGGAATTCCCATACCACCGGTTGAGAGATTCAGGTACGGCTACGAAGCCGGTGTCAAAACTTATTCTATCCTTCACAAGAAACCTGTGAAGATTCTGAAGGGCTACACGAACGACTTCGAGGATCCGAAGAAGGGAAAGGACCTCGCCATGTCACAATTTGCACAGGGTGCAGATATCGTTTTCCACGCATCTGGTGCCTGTGGAAACGGTGTCATAGAAGCAGCCAAAGAAAAATTCTCAGCTCTTGCTGGAACGAGTGATCTCGACAAGCTCATAGATTACTACGCTGAACACGGAAAAGGATTCTTCGCGATCGGTGTCGACGCAGATCAGGATTACATGGCACCTGGTGCTGTCCTCTGCAGCGCCATGAAGAGAGTGGACATGGCCTCTTACTACGCTGTCAAATGGGCTTACGAAGGGACCTTTGAAGGGGGTCATAAGGTACTCGGATTGAAAGAAGACGGTGTTGGGATAAGCCCGATGAAGTACACGAAAGGAATCGTTCCTAACAGAGTTATAGCGGAGCTTGTTTATCTTGAGAAGCTCATAAAAGAAGGAAAATTCGTCATTCCTGACACTCAGGAGAAACTCGACGCCTTCGAAGTTCCGAAAGTGGAATTTCCGTTCTGATATAAAGAGGGGGGATGCCCCCCTCTTTAGGAGGGATCGAGTTGGACAAAGAGTACGCAGTTGTGATGAAAGGAATTACCAAAAGGTTTCCTGGGGTTCTCGCCAACGATCACGTGGATCTCTTTGTCGAAAAGGGGGAGATCCATGCGATCGTTGGTGAGAACGGTGCTGGGAAAACCACTCTGATGAATCAACTGTATGGTCTTCTTCACCCAGATGAAGGAGAGATATACGTCTTCGGTAAGAAAGTTCATTTTAAAGGACCAAGAGAGGCAATAGAACATGGTATAGGAATGGTTCACCAGCACTTCATGCTCGTTGATAATCTGACGGTTGCGGAGAACGTCGTCTTAGGATCAGAAACGAAAAAGGGATTCTTGTTCGATCTGAACGAAGCGAGAAAAGTGGTGAAGGATCTCTCAGAGAAATACGGCTTGCTAGTGGATGTGGATGCGAAGATCGAGGATATTCCCGTTGGTATGCAGCAAAGAGTCGAGATAATAAAGACACTCTATAGAGGAGCTGAAATATTGATATTGGACGAGCCAACAGCCGTTTTGACCCCCCAAGAAGCGGAGGAGCTCTTTGAGATATTGAGGAGACTCAAAAAATCTGGAAAGACCATAATATTCATATCGCACAAATTGAACGAAGTTATGGAAATATCCGACAACGTGACCGTCATGAGACTTGGAAAGGTCACGGGAAGATTGAAAACATCGGAGACTAACCCTAAAGAGATAGCGAGGTTGACCGACAACGTGACCGTCATGAGACTTGGAAAGGTCACGGGAAGATTGAAAACATCGGAGACTAACCCTAAAGAGATAGCGAGGTTGATGGTGGGAAGAGACGTGGTCCTGAGGGTTGAAAAGGAAAGTAAAGAGCCAGGCGATGTTGTCTTTGAAGTAAAAGACCTTTGGGTTAAGGACAACAGGGGATTGGATGCCGTCAAAGGAGTTTCCCTGAAAGTCAGAAGAGGGGAGATAGTTGGGATAGCTGGAGTTGCGGGTAACGGGCAGACAGAACTCGTTGAAGCAATTACTGGGTTAAGGAAGGTGGAGAAAGGGAAGATAATATTCGACGGTATCGATGTAACGGGATTTTCACCCAGGGAACTCAGAGACATGGGTATGGCACACATTCCCGAAGACCGTCTGAAATACGGCTTGATAGTTGAATACCCCGCATATTACAACCTCATCCTTGGGAGGCATCATAGATTTCCATTCTCTGAAAGCAACTTTTTGAATAAGAGATTCATCCTTAAAAACGCAGAGGATCTTTTTGAGGAGTTCGATATAAGACCGAGAAAACCTGAGATGCTTGGAGGAAATTTTTCGGGAGGAAATCAGCAGAAGATAGTCGTGGCGAGGGAATTGAGTCATGAGCCAAAGTTCATGGTTATTTCTCAACCAACGCGAGGATTGGACGTGGGAGCCATAGAGTTCATTCATAAGACTATCCTCAGGATGAGGGCGAGAAACGTTGGGATACTTCTGATATCCATGGAATTGGAGGAGATATTCTCCTTGAGTGATAGAATTCTGGTTATATACGAAGGAGAGATAATGGGAGAGACCAGACCCGAAGAAACCACCTTTGAAAAAGTGGGACTCATGATGGCAGGACACAGGTTGGAGGAGGTAGAAAGATGAGACCTGACTCTCGTATCTGGTCTTTCGTAGTACCTATAGCAGCCGTGATACTTGCTCTTATGATAGCCTCCATCGTGATACTTCTCATAGGAAAAAATCCGGTAGTAGCTTATGAAGCCTTAATAAAGGGAGCTTTTGGAGGAAGACAGGCTATCGCTGACACGATAATAAAAACAACGCCATTAATACTCACAGGACTTGCTGTAGGTTTTGGATTCAGAGCCGGTGTTTTCAACATAGGGGCAGAAGGGCAGATGATAATGGGTGCTCTTATCGCAACGGTGGTCGGTATAAACCTTGGGGGAGTTCCACCAGTCATAGCGATACCCGTTACCATGTTAATTGGTATGCTGGCTGGAGCTGGATGGGCAGCGATTGCAGGATATTTGAAAGCAAAGACGGGAGCTCATGAAGTTGTTTCAACTATCATGCTCAACTGGATCGCAACGTACCTTTCATCTTATATGGTTACAGAACCCCTCGCAGTGGGGTCGGGTACTCCTAAAAGCCCAGAGATCGCTGAATCTGCAAAGCTCCCACCCCTTCTCACTATAGGGGCAACCGAGATGACCTCTGGAATAATAATAGCCATCGTTGCGGCAATCATCATGTACATAATTTTGGAAAAGACAACAACCGGATATGAGGTGAAAGCGGCTGGTTTCAACCCATACGCTGCTGAATACGGTGGTATAAGTATATCGAAGAACATCACGATGTCCATGGCAATAAGTGGAGCTCTTGCTGGCCTTGCGGGTGCCTTGGAAGTGATGGGAGTTCACCATAGATTCTTAGGGACACTATCAGGAGGAAAGGGGTTCGATGGTATTTCAGTTGCTTTGATTGGGCAGAACCATCCTATAGGTATAATGTTCGCAGCGTTCCTCATGGCTTCGCTGAGAACGGGATCAAACGAGATGCAATTTGTTGGTGTTCCAAAGCACATAATAATGATCATTCAAGGTATAGTGATCTTCCTGGTAGCGGCGGATAGAATAGTCAGAACTATCCTCATAAGGAAAAAGAAGGTGAGATCTTGAGATTCATAGAGGCCCTCCTCGATATATTCACTAACCCTCAATTCTACAAGATAACTCTCACAGCCTCTACTCCATTGATATTCGCTTCTCTCGGTGGTGTGTTCAGCGAAACGACAGGCGTTGTGAACATCGCACTGGAAGGTATCATGTTGATGGGAGCTTTCTTTTCGGTGGTCTTCACCCAAATAACGGGGAGCCCATGGCTCGGAGTTTTCCTTGCTATACCAATAGGAATGGGCATGGCGTGGCTCCATGCATGGGCAAGCATAAAATGGTGTGGAAATCAGATAGTCAGTGGTGCGGCACTGATACTCATAGCCCAGGGTGTAACGGGATTTCTGATGGAACCCATATTCGGCCAACCCGGCCAGACCGATTTCGTTGGTAAGATAGCGGAGATAAAGATTCCAGGATTGTGCAAGGTACCGTTTCTAGGGCAAGCCATCGGTCAGATAAATCCCCTTGTGATAGTTGCCTTCGCCTCGGTCTTTGCAACGTGGTTTCTCCTCTACAAAACAACTCTGGGGCTCAGGATGAGAGCTGTTGGTGAAAATCCTGAGTCAGCGGATACCCTCGGTATAAACGTTTACGGTATAAGATACTTCGGTGTGATAATGAGTGGCGTCATGGCAAGCCTTGGTGGATCCTTTCTTTCAGTAGGAGAAGTTGGTAACTTCAGAGAACTCATGACGGGAGGTAGAGGCTTCATAGCACTAGCCGCTATGATACTTGGAAACTGGAATCCAATAGGTGCCATGTGGGCAAGCCTCCTTTTTGGAGCTTCAGAGGCTATGGCCAATCAACTCCAAAGTAGCCCCATACTTCATGTTCCAGCCACAACAAAACCTCTCTTCAACATGTTCCCGTTCATAGTGACACTGGTTGTCGTAGCAGGACTCATTGGAAAGACCAGGCCACCTGCGGCGAGGCTATGGCCAATCAACTTCAAAGTAGTCCTATACTCCATGTTCCAGCCACAACAAAACCTCTCTTCAACATGTTCCCGTTCATAGTGACACTGGTTGTCGTAGCAGGACTCATTGGAAAGACCAGGCCACCTGCGGCCGATGGTATACCATACGAAAAGAGCGAGTGAGGTGATCTCTTTGAAATATCTCACCTTGTTCATAATGATTTTGAGCTGTTCGATGTTTTCGATGGGTATCTTCGTATCGGGGGGTTACAGCTTACTCGAAAATGCGGGATGGAGTTTTGAACTAGGGTTTTCGGAGAGAAATTTTGAAGCTCTCGGATATCTATCCTTCGATTTGAACAAAGAGATCTCCGGAAGTGCGAGTCCCGTGGATTTGTACGATTTCAAGTTCACAACTTCTATGAACTTCGATGTGGGGAATCTAGAGCTTGGGCCTCTTTTCGTCGCTCATTATGACAACTATCCTGAAGAAGGATCAACGGATACTTCTTGGAATGCGGATTTTGGATTGGGTGTTGTGTCTCAATTCGTCAGGGGAAATTTCGACCTATCGGTGGGACTGTGGATGCCAGTAAGTGGAGACTTCAACGCTAAGAGAAACGTGTACGCAAGATTTAGATATTACATTCCACCACCTGGGGGGAGATCGTTCAAAGATAAGCTCTTTTTGGAAATTACGTACCTTTTTGAAGGAATCAGGATAGGCTTTGGGCTTTGGGAGCCTGTTCCTTGAGGAAGTCCAGAACTTTCTTCGTTGCCCTGACATCGTCTTCGTTGTACATCAATATCTCTTCCAGATACTTTTTCATACCTGTTTTGAGCCATTTCTCATAATGTGATATGATGGCAGAACCTGCAAGATTAACTCTCCATTTGTAACCTAGCCATTTCCCTACAACCTTCAGCGAGTACGATGTGACAGGCAATGCAACGGTATTTGAAAGAAGGGTATAGACATCGGTGAAACGTTTGAGCAGCTTTGAGAATTTTCTAGGATCGAGTTTGAACCTCAACAGCAGGTTCTTAAACCTTCCCGGTTCGAACCCATGGTAATGATATATAGGGCCTTCTCTACTCTCCAGGTACTCAAGAACCTTGAAAAATGTTTCTTTAACATCAACAGGTGTGTCCACAAAAAATGGTACGTACCTCTCTCCTTCCAAAAATCCGTAGAGAAAGTCTATATCTCCTGCCGGGTAGCTCTCCATATCCAGAACTATACCTTCAGGTATTTCAGGTACTTTTCCAAAAAACACAGGCTTTTTCTCAACCAAAGCTTCTGCCATCCTTTTCAACCTTCTTCCTCTCTCGGGCCCGAAATGCTTTGCAAGGAGACCCTCAGATACTTCTGAAAGCTCCCATAGGTTCTTTATTCCCAATTCTTTCAGCTCTTTTATCGTTCTGTCCCCGACTCCATGTATTGCCCTCAGGTCACCTTTCTCAATGAGAATACCTGAACATTCATCCTGAATAGGACAATTCCGGCATATTCTCGATGGGATAGGATCTGGAGGTTCTGTTAAATCCGAGATGGCTTGAAGAACCGAAAACAGCGGTCCCACACCTTCTCTCCAATCAACGGAGATTTTGAAAAACGGTGATATGAAGACAACGTCCTTAACGTGCCAACCTTTAGAGGAAAAGACATATCCGTGAAAAGCCGCTTCCAAAATGTATTTTCTCTTGAAATTTTTGGCTTTCTTGTGGACGATTATTCGCCAACCATCGCTCTCTTTCACTATCAGATCGGGCTGCGATAACAGTGTTTCTCCAAAAACTTCGAAGGTTTCCGCCGGCTGGAGAACAGAAAATCCCATTCTCAACAGTTCCCGAGTCACATCGGGATCGTGATGCGCAACTTCAAAGCCTTCCATCTCCTGAATATCTTCTTTCTCATTCTCTCTGTAAACTCTGAAGTAATACCTTCTGGGGCATAACAGAAAATTTTCCACATCTTTGAATGTCAGCAAACTTTCCCTCCATTCATAGAACGCTTATATACCTTTCTCCACGATCTGATGCTATCGTTACTATTCTCAGAAAATTTTCCACATCTTTGAATGTCAGCAAACTTTCCCTCCATTCACAGAACACTTATATACCTTTCTCCACGATCTGATGCTATCGTTACTATTCTAACATCTTTCCTTCCGATCTTCTCGGTTATTCTCAGCGCAGCCCACAGATTCGCACCATTTAGTATACCAGCGAACAGCCCTTCTTTTTTGGCGAGTAGTTTCATACCTTCCAACGCTTCTTCTTTTACAGTCACGATCTCATCGATGATGCTTAAATCGAGTGTTTTAGATATGAATCTAGGACATGAATACTGAGATATAGAGAAGATTTTTACGGAGAAAAAATCAGGGTGAATATTATTGTTTCTAAAATGTTACTGTCAATAAGTGAATTAAGTTAATCCACCTGTTTGTGTTAACCTTTTGGTAACCATCTCTTACCCCATCTTTTTCACAAGAAATCTTCTCTTAATTGATCTTAGATAACAATTGATTTATATTCTTCTAAGTTGAAATGGAGGTGCAACGATGTTTGAAAACCTTCAAGAGAAACTTTCCAGGGTTTTCCGGGCTTTAACGGGAAAGGGAAGGTTAACGGAGAAGAACATTCAGGAAGCAGTAAGGCAGATAAAGTTATCGCTACTCGAAGCCGATGTGAACTATAAAGTCGTTAGGGACTTCATAGAAGCTGTCAAAGAAAAGGCATTGGGAGAGGAAGTTTTAAAGAGTTTCACACCAGATCAGATGTTCATAAAGATCATAAGGGATGAACTAATAAGAATAATGGGAGAGAGTAACGAACCGTTGAAGCTGATTCACAGGCCCTCTCCCATTATGATAGTTGGACTTCAAGGAAGTGGAAAAACAACAACGTGTGCAAAGTTAGCGTTATTTTTGAAAAAACGCGTTATTTTTGAAAAAACAGGGAAGAAATCCATTACTCGTTGCGGCAGATGTTTACAGACCCGCTGCGATAGATCAGCTCGTGAAACTTGGTAGCGTTGTGAACGTTCCTGTTCATACAGGAGATAGGAAGAATCCGTTCAAGATCGTCGAATCTGCGATTGAGCATTCGAAGGATACAGGTTACGACGTCATGATAGTCGATACTGCAGGAAGGCTCCACATAGATGAGGAAATGATGGATGAACTTATGAAAGTGAAAGAGATTCTGAAACCAGATGAAATTCTTCTAGTTGTCGATGCCATGATGGGGCAAGATGCTGTAAAATCAGCCAAAACATTCGATGAAAAATTAGATCTCACGGGATTCATCGTAACGAAGATGGATGGCGATGCAAGAGGTGGGGTCATACTATCGATAAAGTACGTGACGGGTAAACCTGTTAAATTCGTAGGTGTTGGGGAAAAGGTCGATGCTTTGGAACCTTTCCATCCGGATAGGATAGCAG
>Ga0209410_1000498_pt1 | contig 18248 bp, 17 predicted proteins | sample Mar14436cmmetaG_FD_184135 | JGI IMG/M metagenome (GOLD analysis project Ga0209410, IMG submission 184135) | Marine hydrothermal vent microbial communities from Guaymas Basin, Gulf of California to study Microbial Dark Matter (Phase II) - Marker... ... | reverse complement strand
AACTAAAAATTTTCCAATGGGACATCCTCATGTCACTTCCCTTTTAAAAATGTGACATTCCATGTCTCAGTTCAGCAGAATATCTGGCTTTCTATGATAAAGAATGGACTGCATTAAAAAGCAAAGAAATCATCAGCAAGGTTTGTAAAAAAATTCACGAAAACCTGACGGCATTCAATCAACCATATTAATATATAATGTCAAATTTTCAACTGCGACCCCATTGGATGGGGGTTGAATAATTGGTTTTGTGGGTTATGATTTATATATGGATATTTCAAAACCTGTTGAGCGGGTTGACCTTTTAGAGAAGTGCCAGGGAAATGCACTTTTTGTTGATGACCTTGAAATTCCTGGTCTCCTGCATGCAGTTACCCTCCGTTCCAGAATTCCTCGTGGCAGGATAAAGAGGATTGAAGTTCCAGAGATTCCAGAGAGATACTGGATTGTTGATTATAGGGATGTCCCTGGAAAAAACAGTGTTAAGATGCTCTCAGAGGACATGCCCTTTTTTGCTGAGGATAAAGTTAATTATATCGGAGAACCCATTCTTCTTGTCGTTGGAGAGGATAAAGAAAAGGCAAAAAGGATATTGAAGGATATACAGGTTGAGTATGAGGAGATTGAGCCTGTATTTACCATTGAAGATGCACTGAATGGGAATGCCCCACCTATCTATAGTGATAACAACAGGTTTGTTGAGTATGAGTTTTCAAGGGGAGATGTTGATGATGCATTCAGGAAGGCATACAAAATAGTTGAGGGTGAATACAGGACGGGGCTGCAGGAGCACATATACCTTGAGCCACAGGGCATGATTGGTGTCTATTCAGAGGGAAAAGTAACGGTTATTGGCTCAATGCAGTGCCCATATTATGTGAAGAACGCACTTGTACATGGGCTTGGCTGGCCTGAGGATAGAATTCAGGTTGTCCAGGCAACAACAGGTGGTGGGTTTGGTGGTAAAGAGGATTTTCCTTCCCTGATTGCAGGCCATGTTGCCTTTGCCTCTATCAAGACAGGAAGGCCTGTGAAGTTGATTCTTGAGAGGAACGAGGACATTTTGAGCACAACAAAGAGACATCCATCAATCGTAAGACACAGGACTGCACTTGACAGGGATGGGAATATCCTGGGGATGGATGTTGAGATTATCCTTGATGCCGGAGCCTACATCACCCTTTCTCCCGTTGTCCTCCAGAGGGCAATATTCGCAGGAACAGGTGTTTATAAAACACCAAACCTGCGTGTAAAAGGAATTGCAGTTGCAACAAACCATGTTCCATCAGGTGCCTTCAGGGGCTTTGGTTCACCGCAGGCATTCTTCGGTGTTGAACTGCACGGAACAAATCTTTCTGAAGAGATGGGAATCAGCCCTCTTGAGTATAAGAAGAGAGTGAGTGTGAGAAGGGGAGACCTGACCCCTACTTCAGGGAGATTCAGGAGTGATGTGAAGATAGATGAAATTATGAGCAGGCTTGATAAACTTTCAGGGTTCACAGAGAAGTATCAGAAATACAGGGATGAAAAATGGAAGGGGATCGGTGTTTCCCTTTTCTTCCATGGATGTGGGTTCACAGGTGATGGTGAGGTGAGGCTTGATAGCAGGGTGAAACTTGCAAAAAGGAAAGATGGTAAGGTGGAGATACTTGTTTCAACAGTGGAGATGGGTCAGGGTGCGCAAACTGCGTTGAAGAAGATTGTCTCACATGCACTAAACATTCCCATTGAACAGGTGATTTACAGAAATCCTGATACAGACAGGGTGCCCGATTCAGGTCCAACAGTTGCATCAAGAACCGTGATGATTGTAGGTGGACTCCTCCAGAGGGCATGTGAGAAACTTAAAGACCATATGGGTGAAATGGAGTATGTTGTTGAGGAAAGGTTCAGGATGCCCGAGTATGTCAGGTGGGATCAGGAAAAACTGCATGGTGATTCATACCCTGAATATTCCTGGGGTGGGGTCGTGGTTGAGGTTGAGGTGGACCCTGTAACATTTGAGGTGAAAACATCAGGGATGTGGGGTGTTTATGATGTTGGCATCCCCATAGATGAGAGAATAATAAGGGGGCAGTTAGAAGGTGGCATGGTTCAGGCACTTGGATGGGCATACCTTGAGAAAATGGATTTGAAAAATGGTTTTTTAATCCCTGGAACAATAACAGATTATACAATACCCACTGCAAAGGATGTTCCTGAAATTGTTGTGGAACTGGTTAGGACCCCGTATGAGTATGGGCCTTTCGGTGCAAAGTGTGCAGGGGAGCTCCCATTTGTTGGTGTTGCCCCGGCCTTTGCATCTGCTGTTCAACAGGCAACAGGGATAAGGATAGATAAAATTCCCATAACCCCTGAATACCTTCTGGAGAAGATGAATGGTGATTGAGTTTGTACTGAATGGAGAGAAAATAAAAACAGATGTGAATCCTGAAAAGAGGCTTCTCCACTTTTTGAGGGAGGATATGGGACTGAAGGGAACAAAAGAGGGGTGTGGTGAAGGTGAGTGTGGTGCATGCTCTGTGCTACTGAATGGAAAACTTGTTCATTCCTGTCTTGTTCCACTGATAATGGTAGACGGAAGGGATGTTCTAACAATAGAGGGTTTCAGAAAGACAGAAAGATTCAGGGTTTTAAAGGAGGCATTTTCTGAGGAGGGTGCTGTTCAATGTGGATTCTGCACACCGGGTATGCTCCTTGCAGCAGAGGCACTTTTGAGGGAGAATCCTGAACCTGATGAAGAGGATATAAAAGAGGCGATTTCTGGTAATCTTTGCAGGTGTACAGGTTATCTGAGTGTTGTAAGGGCAATAAAAAGGGCATCCATAAAAGGAAAGGGGCTATGGTAAAACCTGATACCCTTCAAGAGGCACTCGGAATGAGAAGTGGGAAAGTTCCCCTTGCTGGTGGAACAGACCTGATGGTTAGAGAGGTTAATAAAGAGTTCCTGTATATTGGTCACCTTCCTGAATTAAAGGGGATAAGGGCACTGGAGGGCAAAATAATCATTGGTTCTGCAACAACACTTGATGAAATTGTTTGTTCAAAAATTGTTCCAGAGGTGCTTAAACAGGGAGTCAAAGTGATGGCATCCCCGGGAATAAGGAATATGGCAACCATTGGAGGTAATATATGCAACTCATCCCCTGCTGGTGATACACTCCCACCACTTTACATCCTTGATGCTTCACTTCTCCTTGTTTCATTAAATGAGGTGAGAACAGTTTCTGTTATGGATTTCATTAAAGGACCGGGGAAGAACATATTGAGAGAGGATGAGCTGTTGAAGGAAATTATAATTCCTGATATGGATTTTACATATGCAGGATACAGGAAGATTGGAACAAGGAATGCACTGGCACTCTCAAAGGCGTCTATCGCATATGGTTATAAGATAGAAATGGATAGGCTTGTTGATATCAGGATTGCACTTGGTGCTGTTGCACCAACACCAGTGAGGTCAAAGTCCATTGAAGAATTTCTCATTGAAACATATCCATGGGAAAATGGTGAGATGGACAGGGCACTGGTAATGTATGATAAACTCATAAACCCCATAACAGACCAGAGGTCAACCGCTGAATACAGGAGATGGGTTTCACTGAACCTGATAAAGGATTTCCTGATGGAGGTGAGTAGTGGAGAAGATTGAATACACACCAATAGGGATTGTCCATACACCTTTCAAGGAGCGGAAGGGAACACCCATCCAGCCCAGGGCCGGTAAAGGGATACGAGGATTTATTGAGATATTTGATGAATATATTGAAGGTCTGGATGGACTTGATGGGTTTTCCCATATAGTGCTTGTGTACCATCTTCACCTATCAAAGGGCTATAAACTTAGAGTTGTTCCCTATATGGATGATAATGAGAAGGGTGTGTTTGCAACCAGGGCACCACGAAGGCCAAACCCCATAGGTTTATCAGTTGTTAAACTGACTGGCATCAAAGGAAACATTCTTGAAATTGAGGATATTGACATAATTGATGGGAGTCCACTCCTTGACATAAAGCCATTTGTTCCTCCCTTTGATACACCTGAGGATGTAAGAATAGGGTGGCTCAAAAGCAGGGTTCATAAACTTCCAGAAACAAAGGATGATGGTAGGTTTGATTTGTAAACATTTCTGTAAAGATGCTGAACATTAATTTCCTATTGTATTTGTCCTTTTTAAAAAAACATAGCCTCCATTTTCTCCAATGGGTTTGTATTTATTTTTCCAGTTAATCCACCTGAGTTGGTCCTTATGCACAATAATTATTTCAGGGTTATACAGACCAATGTACAACCCAAGTTTTTCAGGGGAATAGGTTCTTCTGTTGGAAGGGCCACCAGGAATTACAGATTCAATCCTGAATACAGTAGGAGTTTTTAAACCTGTAAGATAGGGAATCTGGGGTAATTCTGAAATAAGCCAGCCTTTTCCCTTCATATTTTCTTCAATGAGTGTACAGACCTCCTTTATTCTTTTCACGGTAAAGTACTTCTGAGGTTCTTTAAATCCCGGAAGATATGCGTATATACATAGGATTATACTGGTAAGATAAAATAGATACACAGGAACAAAGATCTTTTTCTCCATTCTTTTAAAGAAATCATATACCAGGTAAATTACGAGAGGAAGCGTTTCTGCATGGTAGTGAAATTGAACTGGTGTAAGACTCATATAGTAGAGTATGTTTATAAGGAAGATGAAGATATAATATTTTAAATTACTCCTTTTATAATTCAGGAAAAACACAATTAAAAGGACAAGGTTTGAGGGGAAGAAAATTGTTTTTAAGATACTGGATACTCTCTGAAAAGGAGGTGAAGGGAAATTTCTTCTTAGCAAAAAGTGATATATAAAGTTGTCAAAAATAAAATTACCAGGAGAGAGGGTAAAAAATAAAAGTGGAAGAATCAATGGAGTAATTAACCCTGGAATGAAAAATTTCATATTCTTACGATTCATGGGTAAAAAGAGGATGAAAGAAAGGAGATAGACATATCTAACGCCGGTCAAAATACCAACGAGAAATCCAGCAAGAAATAAATTTCTTGGAGTTCTTTCCCTCAGTGAAAGGAGAAATATAAGGGTGAGGAGGAAAGAGATGAAAATTCGGGACTTTGCAACTGGCATGAAGAACAGTAGTGAGGCATTAAATAGATACAGAAGAAGAAAGCGTCTGTCCCTGTGTGTATGAATATAGAGAATATAACCCATTAGTAGAAAAAGGACTGAGGCGAGAGAGCGTGAAAGCATTAAACCGCCCCATCCACCTGTTGATGTTGGAATAAAAAATATAGCTGACAGGGGCATTTGAGGGAAAAAGAAGTCCCTGTAAGGAATAAGCCCTTCCCTCATCATCAAAGCAGCAGGGAGGTAATACTTCAGTTCATCCGTGAAAAGATTTCTAAAATTGATCAATACAACTAAAAAAATACCTGTTAAAAGAAAAAGATAAAAATCCTTCCTCTTCATTTTATTACCTGGATAAGAAAGACCAAGAGCATAGCAAAGTATGCAAAAACTCTGAAGAAAATAGACCCAAGGAAACCCACGAAGGCATAGGACCCAACTTTCAATCCCTTCTTCAGATTTCCTGTTTTTATGTATTCAACGATGAATGCAAATATGAAGGGAAGGATGAACATAAGGTAGAATTGGCCTGATAGTATGCCAACAAAAAGCCCAACAAATGCGGCAATTGCTGAGGTGGCTGAGCCACCAGCCTTCTTTGTTGCAATGGATGAGGCAAAATAGTCAGCAAGCACAGATATTAAGGTTATAAGCGCCAGAAAAATGTAGACTCCAGGGTGAATTGATTTGAAACCCATTCCTCCTGCAATCATAATATAGCCACCAAATGCAAGGGGAATACCAGGGAGTGCAGGTATAAAAATTCCAGGGAGTCCAGCAATAACCAGTATGATCCCGGTAACAATGAGGAATACAGACATCAGGTGTAGTACCTTTTAAGTAGCGCCCTGACCCTTGCAAGCAACCTTTCAGGAAGGAATGGCTTTGGCATAAAGTCATCAACCCCGAGGTCAAAGCCCTTCAATTCATTTTCAAGTTCCGATTTTGTGGTAAGCATTATAACAGGTATTTTTTTCCAGTTTGGATGATTCTTTATTACCTTCAATGTTTCAAATCCATCCATCTCTGGCATCATAAGGTCAAGTATAATCAGGTGAACCCTGTTTTTTTTCAATACCTCAATGCCAGCCCTGCCGTTTTCCGCCTCAAGCACATTGTGCCCATCCATCTCAAGAACAGGTTTCAGCATCGCCCTTATGGTTGGGGAGTCATCAATCACGAGGATGTTAAGAACCCCTGTCTCTTCTGATGGTGTTTCAGTAGTATCTGTGGAAGGTATTAACTGTGCTTTATCCTTGATTTCCTGATGTACATGTTCTGTCCCCATTAAGGCAGGTTTACCGTCAGTAATCTCCACACCAGAGATATCAACAACCCTTGAGAGTTCCTCAAATGTTGTTATCCCATTCAGCACCTTTTCAATTCCAATAATCTTAATGGGCTTAAATCCCTTTGCATAGAGATTTTTTAGAATTTCAGACCGTGGCATATCTTTCAGTATGGCATCCCTTAAAAAGTCATCAACAGGTATAACCTCCTCAACCACAGTTCTTCCTTTATATCCAGTACCATTACATCTATTGCATCCTTTTCCTTTCATTATCTTTACAGGTTTTGTAGCCATGACCCCGTATTTTTCAAGTTCCTCAGGCAAAACTTCAAACTCTTCTCCACAGTAGGGACAAACCTTTCTAACTAATCTCTGTGCTTCAACACACACAACAGTATCAGCAAGGATGGCAGATTCCACTCCCATGCTTTTCAACCTGAATATTGAACCAAGGGCGTCATTTGTATGAAGGGTGGATAATACAAGATGGCCTGTGAGGGATGCATGCATTGCAATCTCAGCAGTCTCCCTGTCTCTTATCTCTCCGACAAGAATTATATCAGGGTCCTGTCTCAGGATTGACCTGAGGGCAGAGGCGAAGGTAAGACCAGCCTCTGTTTTCACCTGCACCTGTGTTATACCCTCAAGTGTGTACTCAACCGGATCTTCAACGGTGATTATGTTTTTTTCCGGGGATTTCATATAATTCAGGGCAGCATAAAGGGTTGTGGTCTTTCCACTTCCTGTTGGTCCTGTCACAAGAATTACACCATGGGGTTTTTTCAGAGAGGTGAGGAGTACATTTAAATTCTCCTTATTAAATCCCAGTGTGTGTACATCTATCTTCACCCTGCTTTTGTCCAGAACCCTGATAACCACCTTTTCTCCGTAAAGAGAGGGGAGAACGCTTATCCTCAGGTCTACCTCGTTTTTGTCAATAACAAGTGTGACCCCACCGTCCTGAGGTTTTCTCCTCTCGGCAATATCCATCTTCCCCATTATCTTGATTCTAGAGACAATGCTTGGAGCAAGTTTTGATGGGAGTTTGAGATAATCATGGAGCAGGCCATCTATCCTCAATCGCACATATACTGCACTTTTCTGGGGTTCAATGTGCAGGTCTGTTGCTCCCTTCCTCACAGCATCCACAATGATCATATTCACCAGACGTACGATTGGGGGCTGGAATGCAAGGTTTTTCAGGTCAATAACATTAAGGTCTTCTTTCTCTATTTTCTCTTTGACTTCAATCTCGAGTGACCCAATCTGGTTTAATATGTCTAAATCTTCATCTGGAATGTTCTTCTTGAGAAATTCTTCAATGCTATCAGGTGGGATGAGTATAGCCTCAACCTGCATCCCTGTGATGAATTCAATATCCTTTATTGTTTCAATATCAAATGGATTGCCTATTCCGAGTTTTATACGCCTGTTTTCAACAAGCATTGGAATTACATTCCTCATCCTTAAAAATTTGAAAGGGAGGATTTCGGGAATTTTTTCCAGTTCGGGATTTTCCATGTAAGGAATTTTGTAAAACCGTGAGAATTCTTCAAGGAATCTTTTTCTGTCAATAAGCCCCTTTTCATATAGTATTCTGAGTAAAGGAACCCCGATTTTTCTGGATAATTCTTCTGCCTTCTCCAGTGCCGGCTTATCCACAATGCCCTTTGAGAGCAGAATTTCAAGGAATTCCTTTTCGCCCTTCATCTGTTTATGAAAATATTTATATAGTTGTCATCAGGTAAGCCAGACTATCTTCTAAGGTCATTGATTACGGCAACAGGTGAAGGCCTGTAACTGGATACATACCAGTAGTCCGGGGTACTATCTCCATCTATATCATTCCGCATCCATCTGTTTGCATAGGCCACAGCAATAAAGTAGTTCCATCCTCTATAACTGTACCAGTATATGTAATAGTAATACCTCCTCTTTGCAGGAAGAATAAGTCCAAGGTTGTTCGGTGGGTAGAGAATCCACTCCCTTTTCCTCACCCTCTTATATGTGTAGGGATAATACCGTACTATGTTGAATCTTCTGTTATCGGGTCCAGGCCCATAGTGTCCATGTTCAGTATAAAAAGCCTGCTGCAGTTTTGATATGAGCATAAGATTATTTCTCATCCTGTTCTGGAGAACCCGTGCCTTCACCCGGGTAAAGTTTGGCAGAGACATCGCAGCAAGTATTCCTATTACGGTTATCACAACAACAAGTTCAATAAGTGTAAAACTTTTCTTCATTTTTCTTCCTCCATCATTTCAGATGGGATTAAACCATACTGTGTAAGCACAGGTTCTTCAATTTTACCGTCCTCGTTCACATAATAGACAAGGTAACCCCACTTCTTTGATAATTGATACTCAGGCATCTTGCCGTTGTAAAGAAGTTGTTCCGGTTTTTTTATATAGTCGGGGAAAAGTTCGGATAGGTCTCCTGGTGGTGAGGTGTGCTCTGATAGGTAGGACTGCATCCCTGCATCAATAAGAAGAATTTTTCCTGGAACATCTGGCATTTTTGCAACCACTTCCTCTATGGGGATGGACTCAACAGGCCTCATTCTATTGAACAGGTAAAATCCTACCTCAGCAACTAATAGAATACCTGCCACACTAAGGAATATATGAAATCCCTTCAGTTTTTTCTCTTTAGCCCCGGGTTTTTCTTCAGGTGATTCTTCTGCCTTTTCCTCCACAGTGAGTTTTAAGGCACATGCTTTACAGAAGACATTTCCCTCCACATCCCTGAATCCGATGTCTTCCTCTGTAATAATTTTTCCACAACCTTTACAGTTATACACCTTCATAACCTTTATTTTACCCCCTGTTTTTTATTTGTCAATACAGTGATCTCTTGAACCATTGCAAAGTCAACGGGTTCAATCACAAGGCATGGCTTGCCCTCGTAAACAAAGTATCCCTGATATGCAGGGTGTTCCATCCCTTCTGGAAGATTCTGTATAACAACCTCCTTTATTCCGAGAAACCTGTCAAAGGGAATTATTATCCCGTCTTTTGTTTCCATAAAGAATTTTTCATCCTCCCTGAAAACCCTCTTCATAATGTTCTCATGCAGTGCATAGAGGTTATTATCAAGGCTGAATAAGAAAACGCGAGAGGTTACAAGCATCAATGGAACCTTTATTTTGAATTTTGTAAATCTCCCTGGCTGTGATTCAACCTTAACATCACCCCCCATTTTTCTTACGGTACTCCTCACACTTGAAAGACCAACCCCCATTCCTGAGATCGTATCCCTATTCTCTTTTGTAGTGAATCCATCATAGAATATCAGTTCCTCAGGTGGGAGTGATAGCCCCATTTCCTTTCCTCTGGCCCTGATTTTTTCAAGGTCAAGCCCTGCTCCATCATCGGTTATCTCTATCTCCACATGGTGCTCAGACCTGTTCAGTGTTATTTCAATTATCCCTGTTTCCTTTTTCCCCAAATTTTTTCTTTCATCAGGCATCTCTATTCCATGGTCAATTGAGTTGATGAGTATATGGGTGATTGGTCCTATTAACTCTTCTGTGATCCTTCTGTCCACATTGATGTCCTTACCTGAGATTAAAAATTCAACCTTTTTTCCAAGTTTCTCTGCATGTTTTTTTGCCCTTTTCACTATGTTTTCTATTACGGGTTTTATAGGATAGAGAAGGATTGAGGATGAATGGAGGAGACCTTCCCTTGCAAGTTTCCTTGCCTTTTCAATGTCATCTGAATACAGAATCTGTGTGAAAAGATTGTCTATCCTGATTATAGCATCTATGCTAACAGAGATTGTTCTGGGTATTGATTTACTGTGTCCCTCCTTCTTTGAGATGATACCAGTGAGGCTATGAACAAGATTGTCAATATCACCTGTTGAGACTACCTCACCAATCTCTCTTGCTATCCGCCTTTTTTCTTTCTGTGGGATATCCTCACTTTTTAGTATATTCTCTACTTTCTGGAACACATCTCCCAGGTTAGTGAAACCCATCATCCGGGATGTCCCTTTGAGTGTATGCACCTCCCTGAGAATGGTATCCCATTTTCCATGGTCAAGCCCATAAAGGATATTTTTACCCCTCTCTATTACTTCATTCCTGAATATCTCCTTCAGTCCTTCCATTCTTCTCAATCTCCCTCACAAGGCTTTCTATCTCTCTTATGTTTTCCTGTAAAGCAAGCAACTTTTCTCCGAGATACATGAGCGTTTCATCACCTTCCTTAACACACTTTGATATGGTTTCACCCGAAGATTTTATTTCCTCAATGGTGTTGAATATTTCCTCCACCCCATTTTTTATATCATCAAGATACTCTACTGAAGCATCAATGGTTTCGAAGGCTTCCTTCATCTCCTCTTCATTGGCCTTGAGGATTTCCTCAATCCTATCAATAGAATTCCTTATTTCTCCAATCTTCCCCACAATACTATCAAGACTTTCTTCCACATTTGCCGTAATCTCGGTTGATTTCTCAGCCAGCTTCCTTACCTCCTCAGCAATTACCATGAACCTTTTTCCGTATTCACCTGCATCTGCTGCTTCTATCTCTGCATTCACTGCAAGTATCTGAATCTGGTTTGAAATCTCTCTTATTGACTTCACAATGGATGAAGTTTTCCTCTTTATGGCCTCAAGAAACTTGCTTGTTTCACCAAGGGATGATATGCTGATTTTCAGGGTTTTCATGTAATCTGTGATCGTGCGGAAATTTTCAATTGCACCAATCATCTTCCTGTAGTTTTCTTCATTTTTGTTGTAAACCCTTGTTCCTATCTCTGCAAGGTTTCCTAGCATCTCACCTGTCTGTTCCAGGTTGCTAAGGGTCTCATTAAGATAGGCAATTCCTTTGTTTACTTCTTTTATGTCGCTGAAGAATAAGGTGGAGAGTTCAGAAAGGGCCTTTTTCAGGGATTCCTCTGTTTTTTTCAGGGTTTCTATGTTTTTTGAGATTTTTTCACTCATCCTGTTAAAGGTGATGAACATCTTTCCGCATTCATCAGGGCTCTGGCATGCAAGGAAAAAATTATAGTTTCCCTTCTCTATTTCAGAGAACCCTTTTGATATTGCATCCGTTGCCCCCCACACCTTTGAGACTATAGAGAGGGCTGATACAATTCCAAGAATAAGTGTGAGGAATGCAACAGTGATATAATCAATTAGTCCCCCTCCTGCGATGAATATGCTTATCAGGAGAAATGAGCCTGATACAGTGGTGGATGAGACACATATCCCTATTGTGAGTGCGAAGACATTTCCAAATTCCTGTGAGATTTCTGTATAATCCTGAATGGAAAGTTTTTTGAGAAATGTTGATATAGCATTAGAGACCAGTGGGATGGAGAGTATTCCGGAGAATATTGAGACACCGATAGTCCACAAACAGGTGGCTGGTGAATTGAGTGAGAGCATCGCGGATACCAGTCCGGAAAATATATAACCTGCAAAAATGACAAGGTGGACAAAACTGAGTTTAATCTTCTTGTATGAGAAAAAGATTATCTCTGGAATGAGTATTACGATCGGAATAAACAGGCTCTTCACAGGATTTTCCAGGATGCCAAGTGGAAATCCGGCAGATAGAAGTGCTATAAAAACAGCAAATGGTATAAGGTTTGCCTTCAGGAGTGATGGGAAGAGAATTTTTTTCCTGTTTTTATCCATCATTGCCCCCTCCTTTTATTTTAGGGGTTAATATTACCCTTCCATTTTTGAGAATGATACAGTATCCACTTTCGGAGAATTTCTCAATCACAGGATATATCCTGTTTTCATACAGTATAAATTCCGGTATTCCAGGATATCTGTAAACCTTATCCACCTGTATCACCTTCACCACTTCTTTGAGAGAGATAGTTTTTATCTGGTTATCCTCTGCAAAGTAGCCCATCTTTTTCATGTTTCCTCCTCCAATTATAATCCTACAAAATTTGTTCCAGATGGCAAGGAGATTGTAATTTACATATTATCAATTGGTTGAGATAAACCAAGATGTAAGATATAAATCTTTGTTGTTAAGAAAAATTGACAATATATTCCCTTGACTTGGCGCAAACTCCGTTTATACTAATCAGTATGGAACTTAAATATCCTGTTAAAATCAACGACTTTTTTAAGGTTGTTTTTGAGGGAGAAGGGATTACCCTGAACAGAACTATTATGAAAGAGGTATCCAGGTCATATAAAGAACTTATAGGTTTTATAAAGTCCGGGAAGGTTGGATATGGTATCAATACAGGTTTTGGTAAACTTGCCGGAACAAGGATAAGTGAAAAGGAACTCTTAAATTTACAGAAGAACATTGTTCTGAGCCATGCCTCAGGTGTTGGAAAGTATATGGATGAGGATGTGGTGCTGGGTGCAATGTTTGCCAGGGTGACTTCACTTGCAAGGGGATACAGCGGCGTGAAGCCAGATACACTGAAACTCCTTGTGGATATGATAAACAGAAGGGTAATTCCATTAATTCCTGAAAAGGGCTCAGTTGGTGCAAGTGGTGACCTTGCACCATCGGCACACATGGCACTGGTTATGATAGGGAAGGGGAAGGCGGTGTATAGGGGAAGGATTCTTTCAGGGAAAGCGGCACTTAAAAAGGCGGGGCTTAAACCGATTAAGTTGTCCCCCAAGGAGGGGCTTGCACTTTTGAATGGAACACACTTTATGACATCCATGGGTTGTATTGGATTGTGGCATGCGAAGAATCTTTTGAGGCTTGCGAATATATCCGCTGCCCTTTCCATTGAGGGGATTAAGGGAAGGCTTGAGCCATTCAACAGGGAATTAAACAGGTTAAGGGGACACAATGGCCAATCAAAGGTCGCATCCGAGATTAGAAGGCTGTTAAATGGTTCTTCACGAAAGAGAACGGAGAGGGTTCAGGACCCATATTCATTCAGGTGTGTGCCACAGGTTCATGGAGCAGTCTTTGATGTGATTGGGTATGCTGAGAAGGTTTTTGAGACAGAACTTAATAGTGTTACTGATAATCCTCTCCTTATAAAAGGTAAGGTTTACTCTGGTGGGAACTTCCATGGTGAGCCAATTGCCTTTGCACTTGATTTTCTTGGGATTGCCATTACAGAGCTGTCAAGCATATCGGAGAGGAGGATTGCCCAGTTAATGGATACCTCGTTCACCGCTCTTCCTCCATTTCTTGTTGAAAGACCAGGTGTAAATTCCGGGTTCATGCTTCCACAGGTGACTGCAGCAGCCCTTGTATCACAGAACAGGATGCTCTCCCATCCAGCATCGGTTGACTCAATCCCTACCTCTGCCAATCAGGAAGACCATGTTTCCATGGGATTGAATGCAGGATTAAAACTTATGGAAATCATTGAAAATACATACTATGTCCTTGCCATTGAACTTATTGCAGGTGCTCAGGCGGTTGATTTAAGGAAGGAGAAAATATCTCCTGCCTTGAGAAATATACACAGGAAGATAAGGGAAAACATACCCTTTTACAAAAGGGACAGGGAACATTCAGGTGCAATACTTCATCTATCCAGAATGATGAGGAAAGGAGAGATATGATGGAGAATGTGGCAAGGATGCTGATACTTACAGGAATTATTCTCCTTGTGGTGGGCGGTATCTTTCTTCTCTATGCAAGGTTTTCATTCCACATGCCAGGGGACATCGTTATAAGGAGAAAAAATTTTGTCTTTTTCTTCCCTCTTGCCACCTCTATAATTCTCTCCATAGTGCTGACCGTTATATTGAACCTTTTAATAAGGATAAGGAGATGAATAGAGGACTTGTTATAATCCCGACCTACAATGAGAGGGAGAACATTGAATCCATAATAATGGAGGTTTTGAAACAGAACATCCCCGTAGATGTACTTGTGGTGGATGACAACTCTCCTGATGGAACCGGGGATATTGTGAGGCGGCTCCAGGAAAAGGATGCCAGGATTCATCTGATTGAACGGAGTGGTAAACTGGGTCTTGGCACTGCATACATTGAAGGATTCAAGTGGGCGATAAAAAATGGTTATGATTTTGTTTTTGAGATGGATGCAGACTTTTCCCACAATCCCAATGACCTTCCAAGACTCTACCGTGCACTCAATGATTTTGACCTTGTCATAGGTTCAAGATACATCAGGGGAATAAGGGTTGAGAACTGGCCTCTCTCAAGGAAGTTACTCTCTTACTCAGCAAACCTTTTTGCCCGGTTTGTTACAGGTGTTCCTGTGAGGGACCTGACTTCGGGTTTTAAAGGAATAAGAAGCAGTGTCCTGAAGAAACTGGACCCTGGAAAAATCAAGGCAGATGGATATGGTTTCCAGATAGAGATTCATTATTACACATACTGGAATGGATTCAGGGTTAAGGAGATTCCCATTGTTTTTGTTGACAGAAGGGCTGGAAAATCAAAGATGTCAAAGCAGATAATCAGAGAGGCATTCCAGGTTGTAATCTTCCTTGGTATTAAAAGATTTATGAGATGGAAGTAAAGCTCAGTATAGGCATTGTAAGTTATAATTCAGTTGACTATGTTAAAAATTTGTTGAATTCCATAAAAAAAAATCCACCTTCAGTCCCCTACGAGATTATTGTCCTTGACAATGCATCAGAGGATGGTTCTATCGAGTTTCTGAAAAAGGTGAAGGGAATAAAGAAGATATTTTTAAGGGAAAACTCCGGCTTCTCCCATGGATGCAATATTATTGGTAAGAGGGCAATGGGAAAGTATATCCTGTTTCTAAATCCTGATGTGGTTGTAACACCTAATGCACTGGATAAACTTGTTGAATTTATGGAGAAGAATCCTCAATGCGGGGTTGCAGGAGGAAAACTCCTGAATTTTGATGGCACCCTCCAGTTATCATGCAGGATGTTCCCGACTTATTTGAATGTTATGTTTGGAAGGGAATCACTCTTCAGGAAATTGGTTCCACATAATCCATTTTCAAGGAAGTACATGCTCTATGACCTTGACTATTCAAAAAATCAGGTTGTTGATTGGTTGAGGGGTGCGGTTTTCATTACGCCCAGATGGCTTTTTGATGAACTTGGTGGGTTTGATGAGAGGTTCTTTCTCTTTCTTGAGGATACGGATTACTGCAGGAGGGTGTGGTTGAGGGGGCTGAAGGTGTGTTATGTTGCAGATGCAGTATTCTACCACAGACTTGGTGGTTCAACCAGAAGAAGACTCATAAAAAACAGAATAATACACAATTACAGTATGTACAAGTATTTTCTTAAGTGGACTGATAAAAACATACTTATAGAATTTCTACTTGGAGAAGCCTTATTGTTGAGGATCATGATACTCATACTGGGAAAGATTACTGAGTCAATAAGGGAGTAGTTATGTTAAGGCAGAGGGCGGGCGTTGGCAAATGGGCACTCACAATCTCAGACCTTCTGATTGTAATATTCACTTACTTTCTCTCCCATATTATAAGGGGGCTCTTTGACACGGGTATATCAGGGCTTGATATTTATATATCAAGGTTTTTAAGGAGTTTTCCTGCGATACTCCCGATATTTTTTATAACATTCTACATGAACAACCTTAAACTGGAAGAGTTCCCCCTGGATAGGAACGAATTCCATATGAGAACAATTGTCTCGTTCACACTTGGATTTCTGGCTTCCATATTCATGCTGTACCTGCTGAAACTCTTCTTCCAGTCAAGATTCATGCTCTTCATATTTTACATAATTGCCGTGCCTTTACTATACGGAATAAGGGAGGTATTACCCAGAAAGATTCCACCAATAAGGGTTTTGATAGTGGGCAGTTCCAAACAGTCCGAGGAATTTTTTGAAAGGTTCGGCAAGACCATCTTCACAGGCATAGAGAGGATTGAATGGAAGGGTAAAACCCAGTCCATTGCAGGGATTAAAGAATTCCTGAAGAATAGCCATGTGGACTGGGTGGTGGTCCTTGGTAAAGACTACAGTGAATGGATGAAGGTCTGCACAGATCTTGGAATAACATTATCCATACCTCTGGAGAGGGCTGTTAAACAGCCTGTGTTTTTTGCCACCCTTGAGAGGATTGGTGATATAAACATTTTATCCTTCCACCGGGGCTCTCAGAAGCACCTTGATTTGTTCGTGAAATACACACTTGATAAAATTCTTGCCTTTATTTTTCTTGTTATGACCTTCCCTCTATTTGTCGTTATACCAATACTGATAAAACTTACATCAAAGGGACCTGTAATATTCAAACAGGTAAGGGTGGGGTTGAACGGTAAGAAATTCATGTTTTACAAGTTCAGGACCATGTATCATGGGGCCGATAGAATGAGAAAACAGTTACTGAATTTTAACGAGATGGACAGGGTTGTTTTCAAAATGAGGAATGACCCGAGGATAACCCCTGTGGGAAGGGTCCTCAGGAGGTTCAGCCTGGATGAACTTCCGCAGTTGTGGAATGTGCTTAAAGGAGATATGTCACTTGTTGGTCCAAGACCCCCGCTTCCTGAAGAGGTTGAGGAGTACGAATTGTGGGAGAGGAGAAGGCTATCTATGAAACCCGGACTGACCTGCCTTTGGCAGATAAGAGGAAGAAGTGAGATTAAATTCAGTGAATGGATAAAGATGGACCTTGAATATATTGACAACTGGAACCTTCTTCTGGATATGAAGATTCTTTTGAAGACCATACCTGCTGTATTAACTGGCAGGGGGGCATATTGATACTATTTTTTTTCTTTACACTCCTTGATATTCAACCCGAAAGAACAGACAGGGGATTTCTACTCATGAATGAGGCGGTGATAAAGGTTGAGAATGGTGATACATGCGGACTTATGGAGATTTTAAATTCACTAAAGGTTTTTGGTTATAAGAAGGAGGCGGATTTTCTTCTTGGAATATATCTTCTAAATTCTGGGAATTATAAAGAGGCCGAAAGAATGCTTTCACTAATGGAAACACCCGATTATGTGAAGGGAATACTTGCAATCTATTCAGGGAAGACGCTTCCAACCGCACTGATGTCCTCTTTACCCGATACATTGAAATTCAATCTTATTTTTTATACAGAGGACACCGTGGTGATTGACAGTATCCTCTCCACACTCTATCTGCCACCTGTGTATAAAAAAATTGCAGAGGGATACAGGCTTTTCCTGAAAGGGAATTACAGAAAATCTACCTCAATATTTAAGGAAGTTATGGGGGTTTACAGAAAAAGGATTGTTATGGACTATCTGTTTGCTTCTCTGCTGGGAGCAAATAAATGGAAGGAGATAATTAAACTGGAGAAGAAGATAAAATATGATAGTCCCGTTAAGTGTTTTGCCGTAGCCACTGCTTTTTATTCGCTTAAGAAATACAGTGAATCTGAAAAATTCTTTTCTGCTGGAACAACGAGTATTTACAGGGTTCATTTCCTTTATGGACTTGGATGGACAGAGTATCGTCTAAGAAAATACCGGAGTTCTGTTAAGGCATTTGATGCATTCTTCAAAGAACCTATAAAAAGCCTTGTTTATCCTTCCAGGTATAGACTGGCAAGGGCATATCTCAAACTTGGTGACTTAAAGAGCCTTGATATATTTAAAGAGATGATAAGGGATGGTGTGAAATCCAGTTTTGATGATGATGCCATGTTCCTCATTGGAAAGGTTTACTTTGTTATCAATAAAGAGGATTCGGCAAAGAAGTATCTTCTTAAAACGATACTTGATTTCCCTGAATCTCCATGGACCCCATATGCAGGAAGGTATCTTGGGGATTTATTCAACAGGGAAGGCGATTTTAAAAGGGCAGGCCAGTACTACGACCTTGCATTAAAATTTAATCCACCTGTGAAATTGAAGGACGAGTTAATTTATCTCAGGGAGTTGATGAATTACAAACAGGGGAAATAC
>Ga0209410_1000497_pt1 | contig 18335 bp, 17 predicted proteins | sample Mar14436cmmetaG_FD_184135 | JGI IMG/M metagenome (GOLD analysis project Ga0209410, IMG submission 184135) | Marine hydrothermal vent microbial communities from Guaymas Basin, Gulf of California to study Microbial Dark Matter (Phase II) - Marker... ... | reverse complement strand
ACCATTACCAATGGAACGGCTGGGTAAACCCCTAAACCTACCCTATGTGGTTGAACGTCATCGTCACCGGTATGAGATCAACCCCACATTTATTAAAGACCTTGAGCGTGCCGGCATCGTATTCTCTGGTGTACATGAAACCCTGGACGGTATATCACTTATGGAATTTATGGAGCTACCCGATCACCCATTTTTTGTTGCCACACAAGCACACCCTGAATTCCATTCACGGTTTATGGAACCCTCACCCGTTTTTATGGGGTTCGTACGTAAAGCATTAGAGAGAAGGTTACACCGTACATCATGATCATCGTAAAGACTGAACACGAGCTACAGATAATGCGTGAATGTGGTCGCATCATGGCGGAGTTGTTGAATCTACTCGCTGACATGGTGAAACCCGGTGTCAGAACATGTGAGCTCGACCGTTTCGCTGAGGAGTTTATCCTCAGCAAAGGTTGTAAACCCGCCTTCAAGGGGTATAGGGGGTATCCCGCCACCCTATGTGTATCCATTGATAACGAGGTCATCCATGGCATACCAAGTGATCGCAAATTACACGAAGGTGAGATCGTCAGCATCGACGTAGGTATCTTCTATAAAGGTTACTACACGGATGCTGCCCGTACCTACAGAGTAGGTAAGGTGGACACCAAACGCAACAAGCTCATACAGGTAACCTATGAAGCACTCCAACGTGCCATAAAGGTGGCCGTCCCTGGCAAAAGATTAGGCGACATATCACGCGAAATATACAATTATGTGCGTTCACATGGGTTTGATGTCGTACGTGAATTCACCGGCCACGGTGTGGGTAAGTTTCTGCATGAAGATCCGATGATACCCAATTATGTACCGTACAAGTGGCAAAACCTAAAATTACAACGCTACATGACGTTAGCCATCGAACCGATGGTGGTGGCGGGTAAGCCTCACGTTTATGTTAAGGATGACAATTGGACCGTTGTCACTAAAGATAACGAACCTGCTGCCCATTTTGAAGATACCGTGGTGGTAAACAACCATCCCGAAGTCCTAACAGCAGATTCACTTATTGACAGCCCCCCATAATGGGGTATGGTTAAGTGATGAAAGATCTTCCGGTGAAACCACCTGATAAATCTTCCATAACTGATGGTGGTTTAGTAGTACACAAAAAGTTACGCGATCGTCTCAACATAGGTATATTGACATTGGGTAACTTTGGCAACAACATGATGCGCTTCCTGCTCAGGAACAGGTTACCAAACGTCCGCTACATAGCCATGGATACCGATCGCCAGCATCTTGCCCAAATAAAAGCCGAAAGTTTCAACGAATTCTTCAGCGAGGTCATAGGTGAAAGTATCACCCACGGCAGAGGTACCGGCGGTAACATCGACAAAGCGCAGCAGATTTTCGAATCTGACAAACCCACCATCGCCCAGTATATCAACGACTTACACTTTCTATTCATAATCGCTGGGCTGGGTGGTGGCACAGCCGCTATTGCGCCACTGATTGCGGAGCTGGCCAAAACTAAGGATATACTGACAATAATGGTGCTGGTGTACCCTTTCTCCATGGAGGGTGAACGCAAGAAAGAGATAGCCACTAAGGTGTTGGAAGCCAGCTCCCGTGTAGCAGATGGTACCATCGTTTTCCACAACGAAACACTCATCCGTCACTACGCGGATATGCCTATCGAGCGTGCATTTGATCAACTCAATGCACAAATTTTTGACACCATCCAAGCTATGATAAATCTGATCGCCGATTCCGGCACTATAAACGTAAGTCTTGGCGATATCGAAGATATACTTTGCAAAAAAGAGGGTGACCACGATATCGCAATACTGATCGGCGAAGGTACCGGCATAAATCGTAACGAGATCGCCACCCAACGTATTATCGAGCAATTCCAACACTGTAAACTTAACGCTGTCCATAAACTCTTACTGTATGTGCAAAGAGGGGAAGATTTCAAGCTTATCGACTTACAAAGGATTGTGGATAAATTAAAACATCAAATGTCAGCTCAGAACATCTCGATCCGCATAAGCACACCCTACAAGAATATGGGGGATACAATCCGCATAATCGCACTACTCAAAGGTAGCAAAGTTGACAAGCCAACCGAAGAACCTGACATATTGTCGCTTCCACCTGAGGAACTTGAATCCAAAATTATCACCGGTAGCCTCCACAGGAAACGCAAGTAATCACCCAGCTTTATCGGTATCTAACACCTCCACATAAGCACCACCGTTGGCAAGCTTTATATAAAGGTGGTCACCTTTGGTGATCTCGTCCACACTTGTTATCACCTTCTTCTTGTCGGGTCGAAACACTATGCTATAGCCACGCTCAAGGGTAGCAAATGGGTTCAAGTTTGTCAGCTGCGTATAAAGGTGGTCAAGTTTTTCCGCACTCGATTTCAAAACTGTAGCAACATTATGCTCCAATCTATCAGCTAAATGTGACACCTCCCACCCTATCTTATCTATGTGATGTAGGAGCTGCTCCTCCATCCTACGTTCGACAACCCCCAACTGTCGTACCTTTTCATTTATGTAATCACATAACCTTGTGAGCCCATAACTCTTTTCCCAGGTTTTGATCCGTTCCCTGTAATTCTCTAACATCCTGCTAACAACGGTATCCATCCTCTGATCGAGGTTCCCCATGTGTTTCAGCAACTCTTTCCTATCGGGGGTAGCACGTTCAGCTGCCACCGATGGCGTCGGTGCACTACAATCTGCCACCATATCAGCAATCGTATTATCGAGTTCATGCCCTATACCAGTGATTATGGGGATGGATGATTTAAATATCGCCTCAGCAACACGTTCCTCATTAAACGCCCATAACTCTTCCATCGAACCGCCACCCCTACCAACTATTATAAGGTCGACCTCACCATAATCATTCATCTCGTAGATACCTTCAGCTATACTATCGGCTGCTGCTTCACCCTGTACCTTGACACTCCTAACGATTACCTCTACCCATGGTGCACGCCTACGTATTACACGCAATATATCATGGAATGCCGCCCCATACATTGCAGTCACCACCCCTATCCTTTCCGGGAACCGTGGTATCGCCTTCTTGTGCTCCCTTGCAAAATAACCCATCGAGTGTAGCTTCCTCTTTGTGGCCTCAAACTTTATCCAAAGGTCACCCAAGCCTGACGGATAAACACGTTGCACATCTATGGTTACATCACCTCGTTTAGCATACACTGTGAGGGTGCCGAAGACTTTCACCTTCATACCATTTTTCAGCAACGCAGTGTTTAAGTCACGTCGCTCTTTGTACACAATAGCGGATACCATAGCATGTTCATCCTTCAGCGAAAAATATAGGTGGCCCGAACTTGCCGCATACAGATCTATGACTTCACCTTCAACCCAAACCATGGGATATGCATCTTCAACCAACTTACGTACCTCAAGCAATAACTCACTCACTGTGTATACTTTCATTTAAACCACACCCGTTCTTGTGGTTCGTATCCTTCCAACTTCTTCACTATGCGGGGTATGAAACTCTTCTTACTGCTGAACCATCGATTTATGTATCTCATACAGATAACATACAATGTGAACAGCGTACCACCACCCGCATATGCGAAAACAACCCCCTTCCAAAAGTATAGCGATACAAACCCCACGATAAAAGCTACCACCGGTAACACGAACAGGAACAACGAAGCCAACCACGTACCTTTGGGATCCACCTCCACCAGAACAGTATCACCTTCATTAACCCCCACCGTATCCTTAGCCTCTACGATCATCTTGTTAGCGTTGGGTTGACACAACCCATGTAATGGACAGCGTTCACATGAGGTTAGCTTCAACTCCACACGTGCTGTGGTACCCTTGACACTGAGCACCTTACCACGATTTAACATGTTTCTTACGTCGTGTGAAAAACCTGGAGAGCGGAAATATCCCACGTGGTGTCTGCACATACTTACCACGTAGTGCATGTAAAATGGTGGATACTGGTACACCTAATGTGGGAGCCGCTTCCTCTATCATCACAGGGGTGAGATCTGCCTCACCACATAAGAATTGATGTACCCTCTCCACAAGAAAGTTACCAATTTCTATGAGCAAACTACGCCTTCTATCAAGGTTACGCAAAAATTCGATCGCCTCATGCCTCATAGTTTCAAGCAACTTCTGCTCCTCCTCACTTAACTCATTCTTGTATATAAGTATTTCATATTCCTTGAAATATCGTATCTTCGGTATCATTGCCTCATTCAAATATACTTCAAACCTGTCATCCAACTTATCGATGATAAGATCAGGCAACACCGATGGAGGGTCACTCTCCTGCCACACTTTAGCAGGAAACGCCGTAAGTTTTTGCAGTAAAGCGCATGCGGATTCGACCTCTTCCTTGGGACGGTTCAACAGCCTCGCAAGGAATGCGGTATCACTTCCTATCATGGGAAGATAGCGTTCAACCAACAGATACGGTAGATCATCTTTTACACCCATTCTACGCAACTGTATAAGCAAACATTCCATCGCGTTACGAGCTGCAATCCCTGGTGGGTCAAGCTCTTCCTGTATTGCAATCAGAACCTTACCAACTCTCTCCGTATCGACGTTGAATCTTTTCGCTATATTTTCCAACGGTATCGTAATGAACCCCCTATCATCAAGGTTATATATGATATACTCACCGATAGCAAGATCAGTTTCATCAAGCTCTTCCAGCAGGTGTAAACCCATCACAAGGTGCTCCTTCAGCGATGGCTTATCTACGGTATGGTACTCCCTATATTCTTTACTCGGTAGATATACTGGTACGTTGTCATCATCAAAAATATCAGCACTTATGAGCTCCTCATCAATCTCCATATCTTCGTGTATTTCCTCACTCTCTTCATATTCGGCTATCTCCAGAAATAGGTTAGTCTCCACCAGCTGTTCGATTACATTCAACAGCTCAACCTGTGACTTCGCCAGTATTTCTAAAAATCCGAGCTCCTGCCTTCCCTCTGATCTATCGACCATCTCACATCCTGAACCTCTTACCCAAATATATGCGACGCGCTTCAGGATCGTTTATAAGGGTTTGTGCCTCACCCGAAACCAATATCTTACCTTCGTATATGATGTAGGCTCTATCTGTGACTTCAAGCGTCTCACGTACGTTGTGATCCGTTATCAATATACCTATACCTCGATCCTTAAGCATAAGCACTATCTCCTGTATCTCTTCACGTACGATCGGATCTATACCGGTGAAAGGTTCATCCAGCAACAAAAAGTCCGGCCTTGTAGCCAATGCACGTGCAATCTCCACACGTCGACGCTCACCTCCCGACAATGTATAGGCAGGTTGATGTCGTACGGGTTCAAGTTGCATCAACGATATCAGTTCCTCCAACCGCTCACGTCTATCCTTACTGCTGAGGGGTTGAAACTCCAGCACACATTTGATGTTATCTTCAACCGTAAGCCGACGAAATATCGAAGCCTCCTGCGGCAGATACCCTATACCCAACCTCGCACGCATATACATAGGTAGACGTGTGATCTCACGATCATCCAAAAATACCTTCCCCTTATCAGGTGGTATCACACCTACCGTCATGTAAAAAGTTGTAGTCTTACCCGCACCGTTGGGCCCCAACAGCCCCACTATTTCGCCTCTCCTAAGTTCAAGCGATACACCATCAACCACTCTACGGCCATTGTATGATTTTACCAATTCCTTCAATACTAACCGTTCACTCATAGCGTTTACCACGTACCTGTTTGACCGTTATCTCCTGTATCTCACGTCCATCCAATATGATACGCGCCCAGCCACCCATCACCGTGTCACGTTCCATACAAAGTAACACATCTCTTTCTAATGTAAGTATTTCCCTGCGTACATTATATTCTATCGTTTGTGCAAAACAGTCAAGCTTCGTATAGGATATGTGGATATCACCCCATCCCAAGCTCAGACTATCACCCCAAATATATAAGCTATCCCTAACCCATAACTCCACAGTATCAGGTATACTGCGGTAGTAAACGTCACGATAAGCTATCTTCAACGTATCGTACCAGAACTTAAGTGTATCAGCTGTCAGAATTACACTGTCTCTGAGATTTACGAACTTCACACTACATGATATCTTGCCACTACGTCGCTCCGGGTAATATACACCATGCATACCATACACATGGAAGGAATCGACCACATTCTTATATAGGACATGACCTGTCAAAACCATCTTCTTCTCCGTATCTTGCATGTAATATACCGCAGTATCGGCGGTGATCTCCTCGGAATCACTTTGTGCATGGAAGTTACCACACAGCTTTATGATACCACTCCGCCAGTACAATCCCTTATCCGAAGATAATGTCCACCTTCCATGTCGTAAATATACGTTCCAGAATATTATCGAATCACCGGATATGTTTAAACTATCAGAATGTATCGTATATTCAGGGGATGAAACAGCAACTATCAACAGCAACCAACTAATCCATCCGCCCATAAACCTTACGTAACCGCAAATCCCTAAACTTACTATCGGTGGTGAGCCACTCACCCTCCATGTAGCGATCTGCCTTCCAGATCTCCACCTTACCAGGTGCTACTATTAAGTTCTGGCTGATCTCCCACCTCACATAATGTGTTTCAACCCTAACTGTTTCGGCGGGCGCTTCCAGCACTATTTCACCATACGCAAACAATAAGCTATCAAGTTCAAGAAATACCGCACTATCTGCAACCATCGTAGCCGAAAACTTACCGTCCTCATCGTATAACTGCAGTTCAACCCCATATACTTTGAATGTATCTCTCACCCTCACACCACGGGTAGCGTGTAAGGTCCACGACCTTATACCTGAACTTGTTTTTATAACCGTGAAATCGGTTAGCACCTCCTCCACACCCGGTGGTAAACCCTCAGGGTGTTTGACCTCATGCTTACATCCACAGAGAATGAGAAATGGTATCAACCAAACATTCCTCCACATATGGTTATCTTCGCTGTGCTAACAACCACCACGAAAGTACAAGGCTTAGCACTGTACTACCTACCTCGAGATAATCCTCCCACCATTTAAATCCCACACGTGGTACGTAAATGATATCACCTGGTTCTATCTTAAGATCCGCATTGCAGGGAATATACTCCGTACCGCGTTTCACCTTAATACCTTTCGTGTATGCTCGCTCCGTTAACCCACCCGCTGCCGCTATGTAGTAATCGGCGGTTGCACCCACTATATATGGGAACGTACCAGGGGCCTTCACTTCACCCTCAACCCCCACTTCATGAGGTAGCGAAGGTATAACAATTACATCTCCATGTTCTACTGGTAAATTCTGTGAAGTATCATTGTACACCAGCAATCTATACACATCAGCCGATAAAACTTGTCCCTTCCTTATAATGCGAACATTTTTGAGATCCGCCCATGGGGTGATACTCTCCACCCTTAAGATCACATCTTTTAACCTGTCGTTTTTGTTGAGCTCAACGATTGCAGCCTCCGCTTTACTGGGTAGTTCAATCGGCACAGCCATACCCTCTGAGTATAATCTCTGCAACGGTTTACCTTCTCCAACAGAAGCTGCCATCTCACCAATAACTTTTACCCAGCGCCTGCACGGTTGCACTACGATGACGTCCTCATCACGGACGAATGGATTCTGTGCTATATCGCCGTACCTCTCGTAATCCATGAGGTTTACAACCAAGCTATCGCTATCCTTTCTTTTGATCACAACCTCAGTAAACGATGCATTCGCTTTCGGGTATGCCATATTGATAGCATCGAGCACCCTATGGAACGGCGTAAGCTTATACTCACCTGGCGCATGTACTTCTCCCACCACATGTACCGATATCGTTCTAACTCTGGAAACAAAAAGACATACCTCTACACCAGGGATTATTTTGTTGACACGAAGGCGTACCTCATCCTCCACTGCCTTCAACACCCTATCCTTCACGTATATGGTGTCAACCCAGAACAGTCCGCTCAACTCACCCCGTAGGTTACCCAATACGATCACACAGAACCCATTGGGGTTGACCATCAGGTTTTGGACATAGTTCACCCTTCCCTTAAGTACGAGTGTCAACACATCGCCTGGCCCCAACGTATAGGTATAGGGGTCAACATATGGCACTATTGTGGATTGGTACTCTTTATACCCTACCGAAGTACTCACTTTTAACACCAAGATGAGCACTAATATCTGCATATCACTCAATAATAACGCTTAACTTTAAAGGTCAAGCACTAACTTAAACTATCGCCTCGTTCATCCAGCAACTCTTCATATAGGGAATGTATGGCGTTGATTATAATTCCTTCGGAAAATTCACTCAACACCCTCTTCCTGCCAGCATCTCCCATCCTTAGGCGAAGCTCTTCATCGAGTATCAGCTTCTCCATTGCCTCCGCTAATTTCCTGCTATCAAACGGTGGTACAAGGTAGCCGTTAACACCATCAATTACAGTCTCACGACATCCTGGTACATCTGTTGTCACCACCGGTATACCCATAGCCATTGCTTCCAACACCCCTTTCGGTAAGCCTTCTCGATAGCTTGGTAATACATAGATATCGGTTATGGCAAGTATATCTCTGATGTTTTCCCTTTTACCTAAGAACTTTATGTAGCCACATCTACCTACATCTTCGATAAACGTACGGGAAACCGAACTTGGGTTACCGCTATCACTCCATCCAACTATCAAAAATGTAACATTCTCATATTTTGCATGTATCATGTGTGCAGCCTCCACAAGCTCATATATCCCTTTGTGCCATATAAGCCTACCTGTCATAGTCACTACTATATCATTAGGAGAGATACCGAGGCTCGCCCTAACAATTTTCTTATGTGCTTCCGGCACCTTATCCGGTGAAAAGAATTCCACATTCACCCCTGTACCTTTTATTACCATAAATTTGTCACGATTATCGGTTAGGTGCGCAAACTCATTTAGATCATCTTTGTTATGAAATATCACTTTATCCGCATACTTAAAACAGTGGCGATAGAGTCGCGATATAATAAAACGATAGAACTTCACCTTTACGTCATTCTGTTCCGTGTAGATATATCCAAGGCCCGGTATATGGTTTATAATAATCGGTACATGTGCCAACCTTCCCGCAATAGTACCGTATAGGTTAGGTTTATGTAAAAACGTATGCAATATCGTGGGTTTCAGCTTCTTGAAAATCCTATACAGCGAAAGGATGGTAACAATTTCATGGATAGGGTTGACACTCTTCCTCTCGATGGGGTAACGGATCACGGGGATACCCTCCTTTTCGAGATAGTTTTCTGCCTCTTTCTTCTGTACCACACCATATACTGTATAACCTCTACTCACCAACGATTTCATCCACGACAATCTGAAGTTACGCAGATACCACTCCGTATGCGATAAATATGCAATCTTCATACCTTAAGCCGCATCTTGGTCATTTTCTCAACCGTTCGATAAAACTCCTCTCGTATATTTTGCAGGATATCACTCCTATATCCCATCGCTACCTCGTAATTTCGTTTTGCCATCTTAACCATCCACAATGGATTATTCAATACTTCATATATCTTATTGGCCAACCCCTTAACATCACCCGGGCTTACCAGTACCTCACGGGGTAACACTTCAGGGATACCGCCCACTCGTGTACCTATACACGGTAAGCCACACGCCATAGCTTCCAACAATGCACGTGGTAACCCCTCCGAAAACGATGGCAACACAAACAGATCTGCTTCACGCAATTTCTTAAAGATTGGCATCCCTGGTGGCAGTCTCCCTAGGAATTCAACATTATCGCTTATGTTTAGGTTTCTTGCCAACATCTTTAAACCCCTTAAATATTTACCATCACCAATTATAGTAAGATGTATAGGTAACCCTTTCTTTATACAGATTGATACCGCTTTTAACAATACGTCTACACCTTTGTATGGACGTGCCAAACTTCCTACAAATATTACACGATGATCATTGTGTGACCTGACAAATCTGCGAAAATCTGGCCTTTGGCAAAACACCTCAGCTGGTAACTCTACACTTGAAGCACTATAGCATGGTGTATCTCTCCCAACGGGATATTTTTGCTGCAAAATATGCTTCGTAACGTAACATGCAGCGATAGCATTTTTACACTGTATACGCAGTATGGAAGATATCCCAAACTTTGCTAAAATCGACCAAAATGTTCTCATCGACCTGATATTGAACAGTTCCTCAGGGTCGCCTGTAACTTCAACCGCATATGGCTTTCTGTACTTTTGTAGTACAAAATAAAGCATAGTACTTACGATCCCCGGCACCCTCAATATGAAGCTACCCTCTGCATGTAACACCCATCTCTTCATAGTGTCATATATTTCTACAAGGTTGTTAGGGGTAGGTAAACCAGTAAAGTCGGCAATCTCAATCACATGCACATCTTTGCCATCCACTTCCATGTAATTATGATGGTATTCATTTACCTCACGAACACGTGTCATGATTAAAACTTCATCGAATACACTCAAATATCTTTTCCAAAAAGAGTAATTGTATATAATTGTGGTAAAGTATCTACCTTTATATTTCAGGAAATGCGCATCAATACTCACTAACACTCGCATCCCTTAATTTACGTGTAACAGCGATCGCTGTTATACAAAGTACCAATCCCCTAAAAACTGCACTCGCTATAAGATTATCCAGATCCATGAAAAGTGCTATAAACAACAGAAGTGAAAGAACCGGTGCGATCACATACCGCATATCACCCGGTCGCCAACCTGACTTCCATTTTCGGTATATGCCGAGCAGGAACCCCCATATGTAAAAAACGAACGGCACCCCTATGGGGCCAAAATTAAGCATCGCCTCACCCGCTAACCCATACACACGGACAGAAGCCCATCTTTCTGGCTTATACGATCCCTTACCTAATAACATCTCAGTACCAGCTTTCATCTTAGTGGGCGGCCTATTAGGCCATATGGCTTTGGGGATCAGAATTGCAACATCTCCCACGTATGATCTACCCATCTGCAGATCATAATGATGAGGGTACTCCGTCAGCTTATAGAGGATATAAGCTTGAATGTTAGCACGTGACAGATCTTCGAGCAACAGAAACTCACCCGTACGTCCTGTGTATTTACTGATCTCTTCGATCTCCACCTCCTTCAGTGCTTCCGTCGTCTTTACTCCTAACGCTTTGTAAAACCCGTACATGTAGGAAAACAACAGAAGTAGTGCCGCACCCACCACCAAAAATATGGGTGAGATACGACGCCACATGTAGTGGATTATACCTACTCCGATAAATAATGCGAAAATTATATTGCTACGGCTACCACGTAGCCCACCATCAACAAACTGCAGTATGAAAAATCCCACTATGACAAGCACTATGAAAGGCCAAGACTTTGACCATTTATTCTTCACCCCCAATAGTACCACCAACAACAATAACACCTTAGGCATAGACTCCCCTATAGCAAAGAGCCACCCCTTCCCTTCAAACAACGCCTTACGGAACGTAAACGCCCCTATCAACCCCCTTATTCCACCAAAAATTATAAATATAAAAATTGTAGCAACAGTAGTGATTGCAATCGATATTATCATTACAGGCCAAAATCTGTCCCAGTCTACTTCCCATCTACCACCACTCTTACCTACTATGTAGCCGATTTTATGTCCCACATGATATGCTACGATGCCGGCCAAATTAAGTAACCCCATGTAGCCGAACCATGGTCGCCAATCTGGCGGCGGTGGTGCATCATACATGTTGAAATTGAGCCCAACGGCAATCAATGGACTGATATAGAAAAAATAGAACCCATACAGTCCAATAAGTCCTTTGGGGTCGAATGTATCAAGTCGCCCAGTAAGCCATTTCATCCCATCAGGTAACATCAATAATCCACATAATAGTATAGGGATTACAAACCAATGAATTATGCCGGTAACTATGAAGAATATCATGAGCACCAGAATTGTTACCAAAATTGGTACCGCCCAGTATACAACAAAATAACCTGCACCCTTTACATGCGTGAGATCTCGCGCTCCCATCCTATAATGAGTATTAGATTAAAATATACTGTCAACTATAAATTTCTTTTAGCGAGAAGAGCCGCTTTGCACTCAAAAATTTGCCACCCCGCTCAAGTGGAATGTCGTCCACGTAATTAAACGTTATTGCGATATTTTCCCCAAAAATTTTCAATAATTTCTGTCTTATGAAATTTTCATCATCCACCGTGTAATTGCTATCTTTGACTATCTTCACCTCAATATGTTTAATAGAGTGCTGAATGATTTGCGACTTCTTAACATGTTGTGCATCTTTAAATACCCTATAACTCACCATACCAATGAGGGCGCCATCCTGAGCAACCAAAATATCATCTTCCCTACCGACTATCCTTTTAACAACCGGCATCACCCTACCACACTCACATTTTATTGAGGTATCTGGCAATTCTACAAAATCTCCTATTTTGTACCGTATCAATGGCACTTTATAATTTCGGAAACTTGTAACCACCATTTGCGCTATGCTACCGGGTTTAGCTGGCCTATTTTCGATATCTAAGAACTCAAATATACCAGACTCAAAATTAATGTGCAAGTTCCCATATGGACATTCTGTAATAAAGGGTGCACCTTCTGAAGACGCATATTGGTTGAAAACTTTGCACTTAAATGCTTTCGATATTGTTGCACGCTGATCCTCATACAATGTCTCCGCAGTTGTGGCAATTCCAATAGGTGTAAACTCTAACTTCACGTCATGCTTTAGTATAAACTTTGACAATATATAAATTGCTGAAACATAGCCATCTATGAGATGGGGTTTAAATTGGTTCAGCTTTTCAATATAATATGGTAGATTGCGTTCATTCATATGGTATGTAGACATAAAGAGCCGCCTATTAAATATATCATACACCCAAAATGGTGGTGAATCCCTCTCCGGCTCTACTATCTTTCTGCCAGAAAATCGTACACTTTTGAAACATTCCGGCAACCCTATCCAATCATAAAAGCGACGCAAAAATGCAAAGTGTCCAATTTGATATGATGCTCTATCATATATCACTTTTATCGGTGTACCAGTCGTACCACTGGTATATAAGACTGCATACGATTTAAGGTTAGGAGCCCTATTTATCAGCTTTATCAAGTTATTTCGCAAAACTTCTTTGTGTAAGAAAGGAATTTTAGGCAGAATCTCCTCTATGCTGGTGGCTTCCGCAATTGTATATAGATCGATCCCTATGGAGTCGAAAACCTCCCGATAGTATGGCACATACGTATATGCGATTGTCAGCAACTGTTTAAGCTTCGTTAATTGATAGGCAGTTATTTGCCCTTCATCCCACCATTGTGATTTTCTGAGAAATGCTATACCTTGTTTGTAATATCTTCCATAGCGTTTATAAAACTCTATACCGCCAGCAATCGACATCAACCAATTTTTGATATACCAGGGTGCTATTTCGTACGTCTTCTCAATTAGCCTTATCATTTGATGATGTTCTTTTCCTCTTTATAGCGTATATATTCACAAGTAGTGCACCTATGACCATCACGGTGTTGGATATCATCCTCACGTATACTGCACCCATAATCGCATATTTCGGTATGCACCATATAGAACTTACCACAGTTGTGATTAATACTATAAGAAATATCAGTACTTGGATTTTGAACTGCCTTGCTGCCGTCATACCTTGGTTTAACATGCTTCCAACAAACCATATAACACCGGACACCATCAACCATATCAGTTCACGGTGATAGCATGCATAATCAGCTTTATACACTACCCGTAAGATCTGTGGCCCAAACAGCCACACTATAGCTACTCCAGCGCCACCAATCAGTGCTGCTAACAATACTAATCTCAACAATAATCTCACATATGCTTTACCTTCATTGTCGAATACATAGTATCTTGCAAGCCTCGCTATAGCAGATTGCCCTAACGCTACGATCACTATGTTGCCAGCTGTTGGGATATATGCGAGCGCCGAAAAGTATCCCAGCATAGCGGTACCGTGAAATCTTTCGATAAAGTAGCGTGGAATATTGGTATTTAAACTTACAATCCCCATCACAACACCCAACGGAAATGCCAACCGAAACAGGGCCCATGATTTCGACCAATCACGTGGCAAGTTAAAGGATTCCAACGATTTCGCATTAGTGAGGTCAAAAACCAGAAATACAGCCAACCATACAGCTGCAACCCCTATGATAGCCCATAACAAGTATTTACATAACAAGAACATGAGCACAAAGAAGGCTAGCCCACCCATCCCCCGTATAACCAGAGATTTGGCCATCAAGTCCACCCTTTCATGTTTCTGCATACATCCATAAAGTACGTCACTCATATATTCCATGAATTTCATCCCTCCCACCGCCACTATGATAACCCATAGGTGACCCGAGTAGCCCATCAATCTGCTCACAAGTGCAATCATAAGTACTGAAACCACATTTGTTATACAGCGTAGATTAAAAAAGTGGCCCCAACTGTATTCTCCACGTGCATCTATTGCCTGTACAGAACGTAGCTGAAACGACATAAACATAAAAATAGGTGCAGATATAGCCAACCCCAAAGTATACTCACCGACAAGGGTCGGTGTACCAAGTTTTGATAGTGCTGAAATTATCCCCCACTGTGTGATTGCGAAGATGGCTCTACCGGTTGCTACCCATAAGAAATTGATCTGCAAGGAGGGTAACCTCTCATATACCTCATTCTGCATTGTAAGGGTTAATCCTCACATTTCATCACCTAATGAGCACCCTGTAGATTAGAGATTTATGAAATTCATTAAATAACTGTCGACCTTCGGGATGTTCAAAAAATACGTATTCAACGTAATTTGATATGAAAACCAATGCCGTACCCATCAGGAAACCTATCACCATAGAGAGCCCTATGATCAACATTTTGCGAGGTCTACCTCTGGTTGGTACTACAGGGTAATCCAGCACCTCCACCAGTGGCCGCTGCTGCCTCTCATAAAATTTGGCACGCTCGTACGCACTTCGTACAAACTCATAAAGCGCCCTATACACACGTACCTCGGTCTCCAATCTTGCATATTGTAAGCTTATTTCTGGTAGCTCCGAGAGAGGTGCAGCAAACCCTGGTCCAAACAGGTTTTCGCCCCCCGTTTCTTCCATCTCGTTCAGCTTATTAGCTAATGCCTCTGCTTTTGCTTCCAACTCTTTTATACTTGCTGTGTGAGGTGTAGCGTATCGTTTGAGCATCTCAAGCTCAACCTTAGTTGATAAGTATTCGCTCTTAAGGTCACTTACCTTTTGGACAACTTTCTCTAACTCAACCGGCAACTTAACGGTTTTATGCTCCTCCTGAAACGCCTTAAGTCGCTCCTCTGCTTGATCCAGTGCATGTTTTACTTCGTCCAGCTTAGTTTGCAGAAATTTGCTCACCCCTCTACCAAGATCCTCAAGCGACTCCTGTAGTGCATGAAACGTTTCGCTCAACAACGATTGTGCTATATTATACGAGAGTTTGGGATCATTTGTGACAACATTTACCTCGAGCATACCACTTTCGTTTATCTTAACTTTTATGCGATCGAGTAGCGATTCATAACAATCTTCGTGTGTCCTCTTTCTCAATACTTTAAGGAGATCCAAACTATCTATCACAGCATAGAGTACCCTCCTCGAGAGTACAAAGTCCTTTATGAAAGCGGAAGGTTCACCCCCCAGATAGAAGCCACCACTCTGCATAGAAACTTGTACAAGTGCAGCCCATATCTCTTGTCCCGGCACATCTGCTGCTACAGGGGGTAAGAGTTTAAACCCGGACGTATAGTTACGTGGCATCACAAATGCCAGTATTATGCCAATAAAAATGAACCCCACAAACGTGAAACCTAAAATATACCCCTTCTTGTAAAAAATTCGAATCACATCCTTCAGTACATAATCTTTCTCCATATTACTCTAAGTTATGTATTACGCCTTTGTGTCAATATCGAAATATGCCACCTATGGATTGCATCACGCCAATCTGGCATCCTAATCTTGTTCGACCCGAGTGCCGAGAATTTGGGTCTTCTGGCTGCGAGGTTCAATTCTGTCAACTCAACAGGTACAACTTCGCCCTTTATGTCCAGCACCTCCATAAGGTGCTTGGCGAATTCATAACATGATACATAGCCGGAGTTAGCGCAATGAAATATACCTGGCTCCATGTTGCTCACTATATCTTTGATCATATTTGCAACATCCTTCACATATGTGGGGCTTATCACCACATCACGTGCCATCCGCACATAACCCTTATCTTTTAGCTGGGTAACGATCTTATCCACGAGCGTCTTATGTTTACCTTCACCACCAAATATTGCACTTGTACGGACTATATAGTATCTACCCGCGTATTGGCAAACGATACGCTCACCCATGAATTTCGACAACCCATATATGTTGATTGGGTTAGGATGGTCATCTTCCAGATAAGGTGCACCTTTTTCGCCATCAAACACATAGTCCGTACTTATGAATACGAGCGTAGCATCTAATCTATTACATACATCAGCTAAATACTTGAGTGCAACCGCATTCACAAGGAAAGCCCTGTCAGGATATAACTCACACAGATCGGTGGGATGATACACTGCAGCATTGATCACAATCGTGGGGTTTAACTTCATCAATACAGATTCCACAGTTGTCGGGTTCGTTATATCCAACATCTGATGCGTTATCGGTATACTGTTTGTACCAAAAACCTTCACTAATTCCTTACCCAGCCTACCCGCCGCCCCCACTATGGCAACTTTCATGTTGCTATAATAACCCTACATATATAGTGTCAATCTCTATTGTGGATAGGTTGTTCACCATATCTTTAGTTAACATGGGTAGCAAGCTGTACGAGGTCATCGTAGTAGGTGGTGGCCCAATAGGTTCAGTGTTATCAACGCGTTTAGCTCAACATGGCCTGCGGGTGCTACTCGTGGAGCGACGTTCAAGCTTCACCCCACCCTTCCGTTGTACCGGGCTCATAAGTCCAAGATGTTTGAAACTATCAGGTTTAGGTAAAGAGGTAGTACTACGTGAGATCCGTGGCGGCTACATTTACGCACCCAATGGTTATAGTATCCAAGTGGAATCGACCACCCCCAAACTCTATGTGATCGATCGTCCCCGCTTCGATAAGCTACTTATTGAGCGTGCTGCTGATACAGGTGTAGATGTGTGGTTAGGCTGCAAGTTCGTGAAGCTCGAGGACAACAAAGTATGGGTAGCACGACACGGAAGTTATACCACTGTAACTGGTAGGCTCATAGTAGGTGCAGACGGTGCCAACAGCAAAGTTGCCAGCTGTGCAGGCTTCCCACCGATACGCAATGTGTTAATCGGCCTACAAACCGTAGTCCCTTATCGTCCCAAAAGGGATGACTTTGTAGAAATCTTCCTCGGTAGGTCGATAGCACCCAATTTTTTTGCCTGGATTGTACCAGCTGAGGATGGTGTTGCAAGGGTAGGTCTCGCCACCGATAGGATAGCAGCCGGCTACCGTTATTTCATGAATTTCCTGCAGACACGTAACCTACAGCCACAGAGTGTACGGAGTGGGCTCATACCTATCGAAACACGACGCAGGTTCGTACAGGGTAATGTACTGCTTATTGGTGATGCTGCGGGTCAGGTGAAACCCACCTCCGGTGGTGGCATATACCCCGGGTTGATGGCCACTAAATTAGCTACAAAGGTGATCGTCCGCTACATAAGCGAGGGATTACCGGAAAGATACCTCATCACCTACGAGAGATGGTGGCGCTCAACAATCGGTAGCGAACTGAAAAGGGGCTCCCTACTACGTAAGGCACTGAATCGGTTGGATGACAACATCCTGAACCATATCTTAAAGGTGCTCGACCATCCACATATATTGCGATTGATAGCAGATTATGGGGATGCGGACTACCCCAGTCGCGTGGTACGCAAGTTGTTACCGGAGCCGGCGGTTTGGTTACAATCGTTACATTTCAGGTAACCACTACCTGTAAATGGCTTGAACTTCACCTATCTTGTGGTATATTTAAGTTTAAGAATGCACTTTGTTGTAACTATCGATGGTACTGCTGCCTCCGGCAAAAGTACCACCGCCATAGGGGTAGCAGAGAGGCTGGGCTTATTTTATATCGATAGTGGTGCCATGTACCGTGGTGTAGCGCTCGCTGTATTACGTGCAGGTATCGACATAACCGACCGTCACGCTATCGCCAATTTAGCACGTAAGCTTAAATTCGATTT
>Ga0209410_1000496_pt1 | contig 18337 bp, 13 predicted proteins | sample Mar14436cmmetaG_FD_184135 | JGI IMG/M metagenome (GOLD analysis project Ga0209410, IMG submission 184135) | Marine hydrothermal vent microbial communities from Guaymas Basin, Gulf of California to study Microbial Dark Matter (Phase II) - Marker... ... | reverse complement strand
CTTATAGCTCTTTCCATTGATGAAAGAACTCTGAAGATCATATTTGCAGCGTTTCTAGTCTTTGTAGCATATCGTATGTTTGTTGGGAAAAACTCTGAGAACTATGATTTCAAGCTTAAGCACTTGGCGCTGGGCTACCTATCATGTTTCTTTGTTGGAATGATGTCTGGAATGCTTGGCGTAGGCGGGGGCGTCCTAAAAGTTCCAATTCTAGTTCTGGTTATGAACATTGAACCGCACATTGCAGTTGGCACAAGTGCGTTCATGGTCGGCGTAACAGCTTTCATGGGCTCCATAGCCTACTGGAGAAGCGGTATCCTAAACCCAGTAAAAGTCGCTGCCATAGTTCCAGGAGTTCTAGTTGGGGCCATGATAGGGCCCAGAATAAGTACGAGGCTCAAAGGAGCAGCCTTGAGGAAAATATTTAGTCTTGTAATGATTGCATTTACAGTATTAATGATTGTTCAAGCGTTCGGCATTATATAGAGCCTGAGATCTTGTTATTAAATGAGTATTACTTATGTGGCAGAAACCATGTATTTAAAGCCACTCCTTTCTCACTAAAGGGGAGAAACTCACTGAATATTATTTATCTTGGGATTAGGACTATTAAGTGCTATCTTCGCTTATGTGGAAAGATTTTCGTCAGTCGTCTCGCTAGGAAAGCAGTTATCCAGCAAATCCCGCCGGAGAGGAACCAGAGACCAAAGATTAGTAAGTTCGATATTGGCTGTTGATAGAGAAGCCATATTGCAATGCTCAAGCAAATTAATCCAAAGAAAATGAATCCATGGCTAATTGCCCACTCTCTCCTTGAAAGCACACTTGGCATATCTAACCTCCCACCTTTAGGTAGTAGAAGCCTAGTTTCTCTGACGTATAGAGTTGCTTTACTCTGTTTAATATATATTGCCAACGTAACAATAGCTTATGGTGTTACAAATGCCTAGAGTCAATGGTATACTCATCTCTTATTGTGGTTTGGTATGTGAATACTGTAAAGCCTATCTAACTGATAAATGTGGAGGATGTGACCAGCATATAAATGAATGCCCATACATTGAGTGTGTCATTAAGAAAAAAGTGAAAACCTGTCTATCATGTAAGTTGTTCCCTTGTAAGCTACATCGCAAGGGTTTCACATGGGAAACTGAAGAATATGGCAGGTTGAGATGGAGAGTGTATAGCAATGTATTTATGAGAGTATTAGGTACTATAAGGGAATAACTGTACATCCTTTCTTTTGTGAATTATCCTCCGTAGAACCCATATTCGGCTACAGTTGCCATGCTTCCAGTTATTTTAATGTTATAGAATACTCCTGGCGTATAGTTGAATGGGAATACTAGAGTTACCACTTCATTTGGTCTTAGATCTACGAATCTTAGCTCTGTGATGTACATTTGATTGTCTTTTATTACTAGGACTGGTGTTGAGCTCGAGTATTGTCTTATCAGTGTTTTGCCTTGTTTGATGTATATTCTTCTAAGCGACTCTGTTAAATCTCCTATATTCTTGACCTGGGCCTCGATCATCCCATTGTTCAGTGACAGGTCGGTGATTGCAATGTATGTAGATTGACTTGGTCTTGGATGCGTTACATGCACTGCCCAAGTGTATACTACTAGGCTTACCATTAAAGCTATTAAGGTAGCCAATACGATCGCTGTCCATGTCTGTAGTCCCTTCCTGCGTCTATTGACTATTATGGGAGCTATTAAGAGCATTGATAGAAGAGATACTGCTTCATCAACGCCCTCTGATGATGATCCAGTGTAATGAATATAGTGGGCAATTATCTCATATGGCAGGATTATCTCATGTACTTCTCCTTCAGAGGTTACAACTATCGGACCATATTCGTGAATTTCATAGCCTGCGTATTTTATCTTGACTGTGAGCTCCTCGTTCATTGGAACATTTAGTGTAACTGATCCATCCCGTGAAGTTATGCCATTTGCAACCATGTTTGACCCTGAATAAACCTCAACTTCAAGGCTTGGGAACGGTATTCCGGACATTGTCTTGACGATAAAGGTTGTACCAGCATAAACGCATCTGACACTGTAGCTGTATATCGCTGAGTCAGCTGAGTTTCCTGCATTATCCTCAGCGTGAACATAGAATTGAACATGCGTACCTGATGGAAGCTCTGGAATTTCTGCCTGCCACGAGCCACTATATTCGTCTCCCGAGACTAAGCTCATGGGGATACTGTCCCAAGATACTCCCCCATCAGTTGAATAATATAGGGTAACCCCTGAAACTCCTGAGGCCATTGAATCCTCACTGACAATAGCATATACCGTGACACGTTCGTCAGGCATAGGATCCGATGGGAAAAAGCTTACACTTGTTATCTCGGGTGGAGAGCTATCCCCTACAGTATAAGATGATGTGCTTGAAGTCTGTGAGTTTCCTTGATAATCTGTAGCTGTAATATAGTATTGAACCTGGGTTCCATATGGTTGGGGTGGAATCGTTGCCTCCCAGATTCCACTATATTCATCTCCTGACACAAGAGTCATGTCAACATTGTTCCATGTAACTCCTCCATCAACTGAGTAGTATAGAGTAGCGGTTTCTACTCCAGTGTCATTTTCACATAGCTCTGTAATGTTTACTCGGATGGTTGCTGTATCCTCGTATGTTGGAGAACTCGGGTCAAGTTCGATATCCCCTATCTGTGGAGGAGTATTATCTATAAGCTCCTCCTCGCTTCCAATAGTATATGATGGTGGATCTGAGACATATGGGTATACACGTATGTAATCTATCATGAGGTAGTTATTAGACCATGACGGAATAAATATTCTAAAGCCTATGTGCCCTTCATGATATTGGCTGGCATAGTTCATGTACCTGTACACATGAACTGTACGCCATCCCTCATCGACGTGCATCCACCACTCTATTATCGAAGGAGATCTCCTATGAATCGTGATCTCCATCCATTCAGTGAATGGTGGACAGATTACACCGACGTCGCCATAGTAGTGTTCAGATGATCCATCAAACCAGATTGTGTGATCCTCGTGGAAATAGCAGAGGAGGCGCTCTACTTCAATTCTTATAGCCATGTAACTTCCGTACCAGTCGTCAGACCAGTGAAAGCATAAATCGAAGGTACCTGGGCGATCAGGTGTCGCGTATTTCACTCTCATTTCTATTCTAATATCATCTTCAAACCATGCAAGGCTTCTCAAACCACCCCATGTACCTGGAGTTGTCTTGAGACATATATAGTCGGCCCCTGCTGGTTGCTCGATCCATGCGTTTCCCAAGAGAATCCAGTCCTCAGGAGACCATCCTTCAAAGTCGTCTGAGATGATGCCAACGGCATTTTTGTCACTTTCACTGGTGGCTGATGGATTTCCATAGTACATGTATATCACTATAGTCTCGCTAGCGGGTATGAGGGGAATTTTAACCCATATCACAGTAGAGGGAGTATTAATTCCGCTTTCAATCCAGTATGGGAGTTTAGTGCTTCCGTCTTGACTTACAAATCTTATATCGCCGCAATCGCTTCTCATTTTACCTTCACTTATAAGCGTCTGGGTATCAACAGTTAATTTCATGGTGTAGTTAACGAGGTCCCTACCTGAATTCTCGGTAATGTATATCGGAACCCTATACCTCCAGCTGGGATTCCACCACGGGTCAGATGAAGGAGCGAGAACAGTTGAGGCATTAAACGTTATCAGAAGTGATGCAAGCATTACTGCTGCGAGAAATACTGTTAATGTTGCCATTGAGTTAACTCTTATTTTCTCCATATACAGCATCAACTCTCACAAAGATATACAAGCCTTGAATCCTATATTAAATTACCTTATTTTTTCATTAATTTTTGTTCGTTTTTTGCGAATTTTTCTTTAACTTTACTTCAATAACACAATTTCCATAGATAAAATATTTTACTTTAGTCCTAATTCAGAGTAGTATATTACTCGCCAGATACAAAACTATATTACATTTTGAAATCAACGGTATTAAGAAGCTTTGTCTCTTTCATTATAGACAGTTAATTCAGGTGGAGATGTAAGTGTTTTAATTCTCAAGTTGCTCGAGCAGCTTCATGTGCCCTTTTCTTTTCATGATTTCTTTTTCCCAGCTTCTTAGTGATGGGCATATGTAGCATCCTAGTCTATAGAATCCCTGTAAGTATAGTGGGTTTAATGGTATTCCATTGCTCAGAATGTAAAGTTGTGTTATAGCTGTATTCCACATTCTTATTGGAGCAACTATTGTAAACTCCTGATCTAATCTAGTAGTGGGTCTCAGGCTTCTGCTCCGAGACTCTGAGTCTCTGTCACCTACAACTATCAAAACTTGCTCATCTTCTTCAGTGATTTCCCGCACCTTGGCATAGAGGGCTTCTACCTTGAGAACCGTGCACCATCTGTTTTCATGTGTTGGAAAACCTTTTTCCTTCAAACTCTCCTTTACAGGAGCATATACTTTCTCAAATTTTATGCCGAGTCGACCAGATATTTTTTCAATATATTCAGGCGACTGCGGAAAATCTACTCCAGTATCCACATATATTGGAGTGACCTTCTCTTTCCCAAATGTTTTGAGTGCTAGTAAGAGGCATGCTGTACTATCTTTGCCTCCACTCCATGGAACTATGAACTTGTCATATTTTCTTTTGAACTGTTTTAGAAAGTTTATTGCAATGTTTTCGTGCAGGCGTAGAACTTTCCTGTTATTGTTCAGAATACCATTAAGCTCCACATCATATATTTCAGCACCTTTATTTACTGAAAGCACTTCTACTTTTCCTTTATCTGGTATATTTATTGTCGCTATTTCATTTGGACCACTATAGATTCTATGTATCCCAGCTCTTACCCTAATGAAAAGTGGGTTTTCAACTTTTATTCCAGTAAGTTTTTCAATGATCTCACTGTATCCCTCACCTATTCCTATGAATATGTCCATTGACGTGTTAGCTTCCCGGGTTATTACCTTATACTTGTGGGAAAACACGTAGGAGTTTCCATGCCATGAAACAGTATTTCTTATACGTGACCTAGCTAGCTCAAATTCCTTGGCTAAAGCTTTCAATTTTGTGTTTCTAATCTTTTTCTTTCTAACTACGTGGAAGGTAGTGTTTTCATCAAAGTTACTTTGTAGTAGTTGAAGCTGGGAATCTTCTCTTCCGAGTAGTATTATATTATATTTTTTATGATTGCATATTTTGTTCAGAATTTCCAATGCTCTATCGGGATCCCGTTTTCCCTTGAATGTTCGGGCCTCAATGTTCCATCCAGTGTAAAATACGCTTAGCATAGCCCTCAGAGCGTCAGCGTCCCTTTTTGCTCTCACGATTACCCTGAACATTTGTGGCTAAGATTTAATTGCAAGATTTAAATATATGTTATTAAAGATTGCACGAATTTGCTTTGAAGGTATCGATGATTATCTCTTGATGCCTCACCTGTTCTCCTCGTCCCTGCTTTAAAAGCTTTACGGGGTGGCAGAATGGAGGCTGTCATATTAGCCGCTGGACTGAGTAGGAGATTTAGGCGGCATACAGGATGCTTCAAGCTTACAGTTCCAGTTTCAGGATACCCCCTTGTTTGTTATCCTATGACAAGTTTGATTGTAGCAGGTGTTGAGAGAATAGTTTTAGTTGTTAACCCTCTTAATGGAGAGGCTGTAAACCGAGTTTTAAATGAAAGTTTCCCCTTGAAAGCTAAAATCGACATTGTAGTAAATGATAGACCTGAACTTGGAAATGGCTATAGTCTTTTGTCAGCAATTTCAAAGGTGAAAGGAGATAGATTCATTGTTTCGATGGCTGACCACATTTATCCCCCAAGTATAGCGTTGAAGCTTATCAATTATAGTGGAAGCGTGCTTGGAGGAGATTCGAACGCACTGTATATAAACGTGGAGGAGGCTACAAAAATCCATGTGAGAAATGGATATGTTGCTAGGATAGGTAAGGACATTAATCCATTTGAGTACGTTGATGTTGGGGTACATGCTCTCGAGAGAAAACTACCCTTTAAGGAGTGTATAAAGGAGATTAGCTCGCTTGAGCTTTCAGCTGTAATGGAATATCTGGCTTCCCGTCACCCTATAGAAGTTGCTGACGTTAATGGGGCTCCATGGACTGAACTTGACACGTATAGCGACTACATTGAGATAACGCAGGGAGACAGGAGAAGCGTTGTTGAGGAAGTACTACGAGAATGGGAAAAGGAAGGTTTAGAGGTGGGAACATGATTACCGGTAAAAGCACCGACGGCCCTATTTCAAAGTACTTGAATAGAAAAATCTCATCTAAGATAACTAGTTTCATTGTAAAGCATGATATTGGTATATCTCCTAATACGGTCTCCGTGTTATCATTTATGATGGGGTTAGCATGCTTACCTCTCTATGTTTTCAAGTATATTGTTCCAGCCGGTATTCTAGTTCAGGTTTCATCTATAATTGATGGGGTTGATGGAGAGCTTGCAAGAGCTAGGGGTTTATCTTCAAGTAGAGGAGCTTTCATGGATGCCATGCTTGACAGATATGCTGACATAGCTATTCTAATAGGGTTAATTATATGTATACAAGATAGCTTACTTAATCCCGTATTGCTTGCAACAGCTGTAATGGCCTTGAGTGGAAGTCTCATGGTTAGCTATCTACATGTTAGAAGCACTCATGACCTTAACATTCATCCTTCACTCGTAGGAGTTTTAGATGGCATAGCTTCGAGAGATGTAAGGTTGTTTCTCATATTCATTTTTAGCGTGTTAGGCCTACTTGTGGAGCTTCTGATCGTGCTAGCTGTATTGACGCATGTATATGTGTTCGTTAAATCCATTGCAGTTGTACGTCACGCTTCTAAAACTGCAGATGCTGATGGAGGTGATAGAGATGATTAGGGCAGTTATATTAGGCCAAGGAATGGTTGCAGCCCATCTGGTAGTTGGAGTTGAGAGAATAAAAGCTGAAGAGCTGAAGCCCTATGGAGTGCCATTGGCCGGCTATCAGTTGCCATACGAGATAAAGGACATAGAGTTCTTGGCCTCTTATGACGTGGATCCAGCAAAAGTGGGCAAAAATCTGCATGAACTATGCAGGGAAATGCTAAATGGACTTCCAGTGCCGGAGACATTAAAGAAACTGGAAGTCAGAGAGGGAATTCATCTTGGAAGCTTAATAGGACTTGTTGAGAATCCACTTGGACTCGAGAGAGAGCTTAGCTTAAGGGATGCAATTGATAACCTTGTAGATGAATGGATCAAAATGGAGCCTAATGTATTCGTGAACGTTATAACGACAGAACCTGCAAAGCGCTTCAACAAAATAGACAAGTTGGAGAAAGCCATCGAGGAAGAAAAGGAGATATCTGCATCCCACGCTTACGCTTATGCCGCGGCAATATATGCTAAGGAGAGTGGGTATCCAGTATCTTTCATAAATGTGATACCAACTCCACTAGCAAATGATCCAGCAATAGTCGAGCTCTATAAATCAGTTAACTCGGTTATACTTGGAGATGATGGTGCAACTGGTGCAACTCCATTAACAGCTGACTTGTTGGAGCACATGGCTCAAAGGAACAGACTAGTTGAATTCATTGTACAGTTCAATATTGGAGGAAACACAGACTTTCTTTCACTGACAATACCGGAAAGAAATAAGATGAAAGAATTCACAAAAAGTAGTATAGTAGAAGATATTCTAGGCTACAATGCTCCGCATTACATTAAGCCAACCGGGTACTTAAAGCCTCTAGGCGACAAAAAGTTTGTCTCAATCCATATGGAATACATTACATTTAATGGCCTAAGAGATTCATTCTATGTCAATGTCAGGTTAAATGACAGCCCAGCATTAGCAGGGAAACTTGTAGACTTAATCAGGCTTGGAAAGATAGCAACAGACAAAGGAGTTACAGGAACAATCTATGAAATAAATGCATTTTACATGAAGAAACCAGGCCCCATAGAGGCTAAATCAGTAGCCAAGATAGTAGCATACTATAAACTTCTAGATTGGCTTAGGAATATTGGAATCGATCTTGGAAAGCGCAAACCCGTTACCTAACTCTCCTCTCCCTTATTTTAGTGATGTTCTATTCTACTAGAAACTGAAAGAATATTTGATGTCTCCTGCCATTAATATTTTGAGATGAATTGGAAAACTGCAGTTTTAATCTTGTTACTTTCGATGTTTATGTTGCCTATAGGTGGCAACTATAAAAGCGACACTGCGAGTACAAGTTTACAGAACCATACGATCATGAACTATAATGGAAAGTATCCAGTAAGTATTGTAGAGTATGTGATCATGAATTTTACCAGTGAAATGTACTTTCGGAAAGGTGAGGTTTATGTTTTTAAAGCTAATGCTTCTCCTGAAGGATTCAGCTATGCTGGGATGAAAGTTATATGCTATTGTGGTCCCTTTGAATGGAGTTACCATGAAATGGAGATTGAATTTCCATTTGATTTTATTGATGGAGCAGTTGATTTAGAGGGAGGGGTTATTGCTGGAACCTATAGTGGAATACTTGAGGCAGCTTTTAGATATATGGTCACAATGTATTACATGAAACGTAGCCTATCATTTTTAGATGAAAATCTCACTTGCACAGTAAGTGTAAATCCTCCGGAAGGAGTTGATCCGAAAAACTTCTACGTCATCGTGGAAACAGAACCTTATCAGAATCTAATTCCCATTGATATCATAGCTGAAAATGGAACACACATGCTCCATCGCGGGGAACATGTTGGTGATAGGGCTGAAAAGTTCCATTTAACGGAGCAAGGATGGGTGATAATTAGAGGCGATGCCCCTGGGAAATACGTTATAAAGTATGCCTTTGAAAGACATCACAGTTGCATAAATCTGTATTACACAGCTAGATATGAGGTAGTTGTATCAAATATTCCACCACATTCATCATGGTCGTTTGAACTTCAAGATATTCCAGCTGGATTCAATGTTCTCATAATGTATTTAAACACTACATGCAATAGCGACGCCTATTACATAGATGCACCTGTGATAGATTGTGTACGAAACGATCCAAAAGCAAAGAACTATAACATTTTATGCGATAACTTCACGATACATAACTTATCTGGAGAAAATATAACGGTTAGAATACTTGCAGAGGCTGTACTTAGGGCACCCTACGATGTATTCAACAGTGAGTTTGAGGTTCAGATACCTTGTAAAGGCGTTTCAGTTCCCGGAGCAAACGTTCTAGAGGGATTTATAGCCTTTATTCCATGGACGATGAGTATCAGAGAAGTAATCGACCCCATGGGAAATAGTGTTGAGAAATATTATCTGAAATTGGATCTATTCCACTTCTTCCTATTTGATCCTATACTTTATAGACACATGATTGGAACATTCATGGAAAATGGATTTTATCTTATAAGATATGGTATGGAAGCATTCAGGGTAACAGCTGCCTCAATAGAGCAAATGCCTATAGCTGGGGCATATGTTGAGTTGAGGGATTCCAGTGGAACGCTTCTTGCAAGCGGAACAACCAAGAACAATGGAACTGTAAGCTTAGTTCCGTGGAAACCTGGAATATATAGTGTGAATGTATTTGTACATGATGTTCTTGTTGGAGAAACTACTGTAGATGGACTTGTTAGAGAAACATCTGTTACATGCGATGTCGAGTATGTTGTGGCACATGTATATGATGCAAATAACAAGCCTCTCCAAGGAGCTGTTGTTGAACTATCCCTTAATGGGAAGCTTATCTGCCATAACATTACTGATGAAAGTGGTGAAATTATATTTGGTTTCCTCCCAAGAAATGTAACATACACTGTTGAAGTGCTTTACTGTGAGGTCACGGTACTGTTTATTGAGAATGCAACTACAACGCAGCTTACATCACTCCATTGTGAAGTAGGTAGTTTTTCGGTTAAGGTCATCGATGTAGATGACAAACCTGTTCAAGGAGCAGTGATCACAGTAGCTATGTTAAATGGAAATTTACGTAAAACCGCTACAACAAATGAAGAAGGAAAGGCATTCTTTGAAAGGCTTCCTCTCACCGTACTGTATAAAGTTATAATCGAAATTAATCAGAATATTGTTGAAAACGTCACCGTAAGTATATCTAACAATCTCATCCTAAACTTCACAGCCCCTATAAGAGATTTAAAAGTAAGAGTCGTCGATGCAATTGGAAACCCCGTTGAAAATGCTACTGTATACTTACAGTTCTTGAACGGGAGCATAGTTAATAAAGCTACTACAAATAGCCATGGAGAAGTAAAATTTGAAAAGTTGATGCTGGATCAATACAAGGTAAAGACATGTATTGGAGATAGATGCATTGTAGTTGATGTTGACTTGTCAGCTGAAAACTATGTGGAGATTAGGTTAAAAGATATAGTGATCATCTTCGCCATACCTCTACAAATCTGGCATCTATTAGCATTGGCCTTAGTGGTTGCTACAATAATGGGAGTTGGAGTGTATACGATTAAAAGGAAAACATAGTTCATCACGTCTCAGCTCGGCTCTTCTTCATCACGGTTCAGCTACTACTATGTATAATCCTTGGATATATTTATCTTGGTTTGAAGATGTGCTTTTTTGCCAAGTAGATTTCAGCTATTAGCATTGCTATGGATAATGCTATCAGCGACGTTATGGTGATTAGGCCTTTTTCACTAAATATAGTGGCTCCCTTCAGCATTATCGCTCGCAGGAGTTCGCACCCCATGGATGGTGGAAACACTTTGCCTATTGTCTTGAATGGTTCAGCCATCCATTCTATGGGCCACCATATTCCACCTAGGAACATTATAGGAGCCACTATCATCCATGCAATGTTTTCAGCTGTTTTAGTGTTTTTAGCATATATTGAAACTAGCAGACCTAGTGCTACCTGAAACATGGCCATACATAGGATTACAACTATAGCTTCTGGAATCGACCCAACCATGCACGCTTTTAGAGTCAGCGCTGCTGAGAAGCATAGCATTGACTGAAGAAACGCTACAGCGAACATTGCAATAAATGCTCCCAATATTATCTCCGAAGGAGAAAGCCCTGACATAACTATTCTGTCGATAAGCTTATGCTCCCTTTCAGATGCAAAAACATGTGCCGATGATGTCGTAACAAAGAGTAAGCCGAAGAGAATCATGCCAGGGGCACTTATATCAAAATATGTGAAAGTTTTTCTCTTAATAGTCAGCGACTTTTCCTCTACTCCTACGATTGGTCTTCCTCTAAGTGAGAATGATATTGCAAGTTCCCTACAGATACTTGTAAATGTGCTGTATTTTACATAATCTGATGGATCACCATATGCGTATATGCTTATGCTCTCATTTGATATAAGGCACAGCGTAAAGTTTTTGGGTATAACTATAAAACCGTCAATGGTTCCATTTTCAAATGCCCTCGTGGCATTCTCTATAGTTGAATAATTGAATACTTTTAGTGTGAACCTACTTCTTCCATCGGTTTCATTGAAAGTTTTTGATGTGTTTAGAAGCATTGCTTTAAAGTATTCTCCTAAATTTAATGTAAAGTTTCCAGCGAATTGGACTCCTTGATCAAGGTTAACTACTCCAATGTTCAATGTTATTTCTGTTCCTCCAAAGAATACTTTGCCAAACATGAATCCATAGAATAGAACTAGAAATAATGGAACCAATAAAGTTGACAGGAAAGCTCCTCTTCTCCTATAGAATGTTTTAAGCGTTTTTGTAGCATACACTATTATCCCGGTCATTAATCTCTTAACCTCCTCCCAGTTAATGCAATGAATACGTCTTCAAGCGTATTCTCAACAACGCTTAAATTCTCAATTGAGGAGCTTGCATTTTGAATGGCTGAAACTATCTCTCCAAGCCTCTTCAATCCTCCAAGGGCTACTATGGTAACCTCTTTCCCATTAATATCTACACGTTTAACGAAGTCCAGTTTGCTAAGGTTTTCAGCCACAGCTTGCACGTTCTTGGAGACCATTATTGTCAGCTTATCTCCTTCACCATATTTTGTCTTCAAGTTTGAAGGTGAGTCAAGTGCAATTATCTTTCCATGGTCTATAATTGCAACTCTGTCACAGAGTCTATCTGCTTCATCCATGTAATGTGTGGTTAAGAGAATCGATTTTCCATATTCCCTGATCTGTTCAAGAACATCCCATATTCTCCTCCTAGCCTGTGGGTCAAGGCCTAAAGTAGGCTCATCAAGTAGGAGAAGCTCTGGGTCATGGACCATGGAGGCTGCCATGTGAAGTCTTCTCTTTAATCCACCGCTAAGCTTTTCAACGAGAATTTTTCTCTTAGCTTCAAGCTCGAATATTTTGATCATTTTCTCAGTATTTTCCTTGGCCTTACCATAGGTCAGCCCGTATGCTCTTGCAAAGAACATTAGAGTCTCCTCAACGGTTAATTTCTCGTATAGCATTGTGTCTTGGAAGCTTATTCCTATAAGCTTTCTGACTTTATCCCAGTTTCTTTGAACATTTAATCCCTTAACGTATACTTCTCCAGATGTGGGCTTCAGCAGGCCACATATCATCAAGACAGTTGTTGTTTTGCCTGCTCCATTTGGCCCTAGAAGTCCGAAGAGCTCACCATTTTCAACTGTGAAACTAACATCATCTACTGCTTTGAGCTTCCCATAGAATTTTGTGAGATTTCTTGCTTCTATGGCTGGTGCTGGCATTTCAATAAACGAGAGAATAATTAGGATATTAATCTTAGCCGCTCTCTTAAGTCAAGAGTGCGATTACATTAACCCTATAGCCTTAACTCCCTCAGTTTTTATCAGTTTCTCGGCACTTCTCATGAATTTTATTGCAAGATATATGAATATACCTGAAATAACAAGCGATAGAACTACTGATTCCACGACTAGAATAGATGTACCGAAGGCTCCATCTTTTACTAAGTTAACCGGTGCAACGTATGGTATTGCTAGAAGAATTAGGTTAAGCGGGAACTGGAAATTCTCTATCGGGATCAGTAACAAACCTACTATTAGAAAACTTGTGAACTCAAGCATTGAATGCGGAATTCCTGTTTTAACGGATATCGCTGATAATATTAGACCATATGATAAAGCCTGAATCATAAGAAAAACAAGGCCTAGACATATTAGAGCTGGATTACCCATTGATGTGACATCTGTCTTGAATGTAGTATTTAAGATAAATGCCATGAAAAGCATTGTTCCAGCTGTAACTGAAAGCCCTGGAACAACTCTTCCCATGATCACTTTAAATGGTGAGATTCCTCTCAGAATATGTTCTTCAACCATTCCAAGAGATATAAAGAATTGCATCCATCCCCCCATTGTCATTGAAACCTGGGATATTATTAGCCAGGAGACAATTATCCAAAATGCTCCCTTACAAGCTACGGCCATATACTCGCTTGGCACGAAGAGTAGTACTCCAAGTATGAAGATGAACATCCACATAGCTTCCGAGATCACCAAGTTGAGAAAAGACCATTTGTATCTCCATAGCCTGAGCATGTGCAACCATATGATACCCCTGAGCTCTGTAGCGTTCATTCAATGATCCCCTCCCTTAACGCTTTTCTCTCACCAGCTCCCATCAGAGCTGAAGCTATCGAGTTGTATACTAGTGCCATGCCCAATAGGACTCCTATCATAAAAGTTATCGTTGAAAGTTTAGGTGCTCCAATCAATGCTGAAAGCCTTGCAAGCTCTATAGTGTATGTTGATGGTAGAAGCCATGAGATGAACTGTGCCCAACGTGGGAGGAGATACGCTGGATAAAAGGCCCCGGAGAAAAGCAATATTATCGGATTTAACCATGCAAGAATATTACTTTCCTCTTTTATTGAAATCAAAAATGAAGCAAAAAGAGCTGCAAAACCCATTAGTGGAAGCATTCCAACTATTAATGCTAGGAAGAGAATAGCTATTTTAAGCAATCCAATTTCCAACCCCTCTATCAAAATTATCAGAGGGGCAAACTCTAGTATCTGCAGAGACGCTATCAGAAGGTAGTTTGGAATATATGAAACAACAAGAGTGATCGAAAACCTATGTGGAGCGAGTATAACGTATGGAAGAGCTCCAATCCATCTCAGCTCAAGTACGCTTCCAGCCACACCCCACATTAAGCTTATGCTGATCAATGCAACTACACTGGATGCGATGAAAAATACTATAGGGTCAACGTTTAATCCAATATTCTGCTTGAAAGAAGCAGTACTTCCAAACATTAAGCCTGCTCCCAAAATCAAGCCTAGCATCAAATAGGGCCATAAAAGGAAGGTAATTAACATAGCCTTGACATTTTTTAGAAAGTATATGGTCTGTGCAAAGCTTGCCTTTACAAGAGTTTTAAAACTCATCTTTGATCACCTGAAGCCAGTCTTGCCTGTAAGTTTTATGAACACATCTTCCAGGCTTGGCTGCTTAACTTCGACCTTTCGTACATTGCATTTCTGGTCATAGAGCGATTTTAATGCACGTGAAGTAGTCTCATCCACTTCATCTGGTGAGGAGAGTATTTTTATGCGATGACCTTTTTCCTCGGGAAATATCTTTACTGGGCAATTAGTATCTCTCTTCAGGATTCTAGTGAGATGTTCAATGGACGTCTGAGCTGGAAGATATACTGTGATTTCAAGGGGCACTACATCAGCCACTCTTCTTTTTAATCCATCAACGGTATCGACAGCTAGTATTTGGCCTTTGTCAATTATGGCTACTCTATCGCATATGATTTCAGCTTCAAACATGTTATGAGTCGTTATCAGCACTGTTTTACCCTTTTCATGGGCAAGCTGTACAAGCATCTCTCTAAGGCATCTGGCTGATGGAGGGTCAAGCCCTAGAGTAGGTTCATCTAGTATAAGAACTGGTGGATCGGTTAAAAGGGTTCTTGCGATGCTTAGCCTAGCCTTCATCCCGAGAGAATACTCTTCATACAGTTTATTAGATGCTCCGAGCTCTTCGAGGCCAAGCATTTCAAGTAGTTCATTTACTCTTTGTTCGAGCTCTTGTCCGTCCAATCCATAGAGCATTCCAAAGTACTTTAGATTCTCTTTTCCAGTGAGTTTCCAAAAGAATCCTCTTTCAACGGATAGTGATACTCCAATGAGTTTTCTAACTTTAGTAGCTTCATGGATGACATGATGCCCTAGGATATAGGCGTCACCAGAGTCTGGAAGCAGTAATGTAGACAATATTTTGACTGTTGTAGTTTTCCCTGCTCCATTTGGGCCAAGTAGTCCAAATACTTCCCCTTCATACACCTTGAACGATACTCCACATAATGCTTTAACCCGTTTCTTAACTCTCTTGAAGAAGCCTATTCTATCATAGGCCGTGTATGTTTTGACAAGCGACACTGTTTCAATTGCTATATTTCTATTGCTCAATGAAGCATCCCTCGCTATGGAAGTATATCAAAGTTAATAAAATTGAGGTCTCACTCGCTATTAAGTGTCATCTTCTCTTATAGATATATACTATTGCAGCTAATGCAGCTACGAGAATACATGTGAGGATTATGGCTGTGAAGGAAAACTCTTTTCCTGTAACTGGCTGAGTTTCTTTCTGATACGTGACCTTCACCATGGAAGTACATTGAACATTTAGATACAGGTCTATGGCCTCTACATAGAAGTATATCGTTTTGCCTTGTTCCAGCGTAATTACACAATAGTATGTTCCATTTCCAAGAGAGGTCATTTCTACCATGTACCATGTCGCATTGTCGAAGCTGTAATGTAGAGTGACGTTTCTTAGTTGAGTGTTATCCTGCACTGTTGCCAATATATGCAAGCAATTGTTTTCAGAGAATAGGTGATAGGTAAATTGTATAATCGTGGGTTTCTCAAAGTCAAGTATTTCACCCAGCAACGCTGGCTCTTCAGGTAATGTATCAAATGGATACATTTTCAGATCTATATCACCCATTAAAATGTACCATGCAGCGTAGAAGTTTTCGCTTGAACCACTAAATGTCCTACAGTGTTCTGCAATAACTTTCTTAAACGCCTCCCCCACACTTAATCCTCTTAATAGATACGCTATTAAATCGCATAGAACTTTATCTCCAATACCACCATATGTGACCGTCATTGAGGCTATTATCAGTGGAGACCCATGTTGTGCAAATACTGTTGGAACCTCCCATGCTCCACTCACGCATCCATATGAGATGAACATCATTGAATGCAAGTTTTCAATAGATGCATTGAAGTCATATATACTGTAGTAATAGTAGTGTTCTCTATTATCGCTTGAGTCAACAAACCCATCATTGTCGACGTCAGGATCGTCAACGGAGCCCCCTTTTTCATATCCTCTCCACACATCAGGTTTAAAAAGTCCAAATCCGCTTCCAGCCATTCCATGTCCAAGGTAAAGCCATATACATGAACCATTTTCAAATGAGGATAGTATGCTTGGTAAATGTGTGTGGGCTTCAAATGTATAGCTGTTATTTTTGGCGAGCTCTTTTAAGAAGTCTGTTGAATGTATGAATGCTCCATGATCGTATGTTGTGAATGTCGCAGTGATTATCTTTTTGAGATGGAGTGTTGAGAGGAATTTGTTCAGAATGTTTCTAGATATGAAGGCCATTCTCTCCACATGATCTATGCCGATCATTCTTCCAATAGTTAATGCTCCCGCTAGGCTCCTGTCAAGCACTCCTGGAATATCGTATCTGCTTGAGGAGATTATAAGCTGCTTAATACTGCATCCAAATCTTGCTGTGAGCATTGACGTTATCTTTTTATATAGTGTTGGCATCCACACGGCTGCTATCTCGTAGTCATTCTTTGGAATGTGCAGTTCCTTGTGTCCATGATATGTATCAGAGGCATGTGTAGCCCATCCCCAGACCATTTTAGCTACATGGTATATCTTGGCATAGTCTCCATTAAAGGTTACAGCTGTGAAGCGATGATAAGCTGAGATAACTGCTGCAGATGCAAAGTCATTTATGTTTTCAAAGTATGAGAACAATGTGCATCCACGTGTACCAAGTACATTCCTTATAGATCTAATAGAGGAGAATAAGTGCACTGTGAAGCCACGTTCTGTCAGCTGATTATAGACATTGGATACCCGCGGATCATCTATTCCAATGAGGTAGATTTCCCTTGCATTCAACAGTTTAAGCGCATTAAGAATTTCATCAGAAAGATTTTCATGTGTAAAAATTATTGGGGCATGTATAGCTGATGCTAACACAGCTGCATTAACAGCTGTCTCAAGCGTAGCCGCTACTTGAGGCGGATAGCTCCCTATCGATACATGCAAAGTATAATTTGCAACGATTGTTGTTTTCGCAGTTTCCACGACAACGAGAGTCCAGTTTCCAGCCTCCAGTCCGGTTGCTTTTAGCATGTGAAAGTTATCGCTCACCTGCATCGATGATGCAAATACATATCCTTCAGGAGAGATCAGATAGGCTCTGAGGGAAGCATCTTCTCCAGTCCATGTTAGCTTGGCTTCTATGCATGATGGGGTTTCATTTATCATGATGTGATATATTGCCCCGGGAAAATATGTTATCTTGATCTGAGCACTCGACGGTGGATACATCTCAAGCTTTAGCATAGCTTCTACATCGGGTAAAAGTATAAAGAATGAATCATTTTTAACTCCGACATAGGGTATCCAGTCATAGAAGAGCTGTTCTATGTTATGCAATTTCGTAGATGCAACCACTTCAAGCGAGGATCTTACATCGCCGGCATCAGCTATTATAGATACTCCGGGATGCGTGCTGTAGGCCATTAGAGGTTGGGAAAACTTGTTGGCTACTGGAGTTTTAGTCTCTATCTCTATGGGCGTGGAATTTAAGACTCCAGTGAAGGATTTCTCAACTATATCTCCCACGGAAATGGAGTCGTTAATTAATGCAAGGATGGCTTTCTCCGAATATCTCCACACTCTTCTAACTACCTCCAGCGAAAGTGAGCATGGATCCTCTAGGTCAAAGTTAAATGACATATGTGCATCCGGTAGTGGCTGTAAATGTACATCTCCAACTGTAAAGAGTGTATCAAGCCCATTATAATTGGAGCAGTAGCTTATCCAGTCCTCTACTAAGTATCTTGTGGGAAGTCTGTCACTATCGTACACTATTGGAGATACATAGAGTGTGCCATCTATGTTAAATACAGTCAATGGGAGAAGTGTTAGAATGGCATATTCATCCCATATACTGTCTTCAATGTTTTCCACTATGGTAAGAGAGCTTAGTGGTACAATGTTAACTTTGTTAGCAATCATAGAGGATGCGGAAGCATATGGTGCGTGTACTAGAATAACGGACAATGCCAGAAATGTTAGAACATATGCACTCCTCATTCAAACCACC
>Ga0209410_1000495_pt1 | contig 18338 bp, 14 predicted proteins | sample Mar14436cmmetaG_FD_184135 | JGI IMG/M metagenome (GOLD analysis project Ga0209410, IMG submission 184135) | Marine hydrothermal vent microbial communities from Guaymas Basin, Gulf of California to study Microbial Dark Matter (Phase II) - Marker... ... | reverse complement strand
ACTTCCAGCTCTAAATCTGCTCGAACTCGAGGGTTTAAACGAGGATTTAAAGCTATCCGGTCCACCATTCTTGCTCTTATTATGGGTTTTAGTATAACAAGATAGTGGTAGATCTTAGCGTTACCAATTAGTTTTAAGGTAAGTATATTTTAGATTAATTGGCTAAATTATGATATTAAGGTCGAAAACCGTTTAGTATTCAGTGAGTAGGGGCTTCGTCATCGGTTACAGTAAGTTTAGACTCTCCGAGAAGGACGTTTTCATCATCCAGATGATATCTTTTTCATTAATAGTTTTTGAACTTTTCGTGATCGTGTAAATACAAATATTTTATCTCCTACGATATCGATCTTTATGTCTTTGAAAGATGAGAGTATGTTAAGAATACGATCCCTCTTATCTGAATTATATTCGATGACTACAACGTAATATCCGTTGGGGGTCTTCTTATTCCCTGTGTAAATCTTCATAGTCTCTCAATTAACGCCAATACTCCTTGTAGGTAATTATTCCGTTCACAATTGTTGAGAATATTCTTATTTTCGAAATCTCCTTTGCTGTCCGTGGTATGCGGTCAGTGTCTAGTATGGTGAGATCAGCAGGCATACCATTATAGAGTCTATTTTCTCTAAGTGTTCCACCTAATATTTTCCCGTTAGTGTAGATCTCCACTGCTTCAGATACTGTTAATGCCTCTTTACTGGATATATTCCATATGTCTAGATGCTCATTTTTTCCCCGGCCGACAGCCGCGTACATCCCTAGCCATGGATTAAGAGGTTCGACTGGAGCATCTGATGACGCTGCAACCATGATTCCCGAGTTTAATAATGTTTTATACGCGTAGACCCACCTCGCTCGTTTACCAAGTCTTTTTACGATCCACCAATCGGTTAATACAAAATGTGGTTGTACAGTTACAGGGATTCTTAAGCTTTTTATTCTCTCCAATATGTCTGGAGGCATGAGAGACGCATGTTCTATCCTTACTATTCTCCTTATTCTTTCTTTGTTTTCATGATATAACTCCTCGAGGGTGTCAAGGATAAATTCGAGACCTCTATCTCCAATTGCATGTAAAGCTACCTGTAAGCCTTTCCTTTCAGCTTTCCTTACTAGATTAGCTAACTGCTCTCTGGTAATTGTTAGGATGCCGGATGTGGATAGATCATCGTCATATGGTTCCCTCAAAGCTGCTGTCCTAGCCCCGAAGCTACCGTCGACAAAAATTTTTATCCCTTTAATTTCAGCGTTACCCCCGACTTTAGCGTCGTTTTGGTAGCTATCTAGAAGCACTGGTTCAATATAGAGCTTTAGCTTGATAGGCGAACTATTTCTTGAAAAGATACTTTTGTACAAATTTAACTCCTCTCTTGAAACAGACATAACATGCAACTCTGTTAACCCATAGCTCAAGGCTTCATTTATCGCTGAAAACAAAGCTCTCTTCTTTTCCCATATTGAAAGAGACGGAATTTTACTGTAAACAAGATCTAATGCGCTTTCATAGAGAAGACCGTTAGGTTCACCCTCGTTATTTCTTCCTATAATTCCTCCGGGAGGATTTGGCGTGTCCCTAGTTATGTTTGATAATTTTAGCGCTTTCGTGTTCACTACAGCTATATGTCCGCAAACACGTGTTAGGACAACAGGTCTATCAGGAACAACTTCATCGAGATCCCAGCGTGTCGGATATCTTTTTTCTTTGAAATTTTCCTGATCCCATCCTCTTCCTATTATCCACGTTGACCTGCTCTTTAGGTAAAAATTGTATAGCTTCTTTTTGAGCTCCTCAATGGACATAACCCTTCTCAGATCAAGACGCGTTAGAGATAATGAATAGCCAAATAAGTGCATATGAGCATCCGCGAGTCCTGGTAGAACCATTCTGCCCTCCAAGTCTAAAATCATATAGGAAGATAAGGGGATCTTTGAAATTTCTGTATCCTTTCCTATTTTCCTTATAACACCTTTTTCTATTAGTATCGTATCCGCATCCTCATAACCGTAGATATTAGCGTTAGTAAGTAAAATATTTCCATTACTCCCTTTCGACATATACAATGACCGGGATTAAAAAATCGAACAATTTTATAATTATTGTTCATAATCATCTAGTAAAGATAGTTTTGAGAGTAGATATGCGGAGACCGAAAAAGTTGAAGGAGATCCTTAGAGAAAAATTAGACGATAAAGAACTCGCCTATGTTCCTAGTAGCTTTGATATCGTAGGATCACGGGACGGAGCAGTTGCTCTTGTAGAAATTCCTAAAGAAATTTACCACAGAAGGAGAGAGATAGGCGAAGCTATCCTCACAGTCCATCGGAACGTAAAAGCTGTTTATGCAAAGAAATCTTCTAGGTTTGGCGTATATAGACTGAGAGAACTAGAACTTATAGCTGGCGAACAGATAAGCGAAGTCTTACACAAAGAGTACGGTGTATCCTTAAAGCTTGATGTCCTAAGGGTATACTTTTCACCGAGAGAATCTACTGAGAGAATGCGTATTGCTTCTCAGGTAAAAGAAGGAGAAAGTGTTATGGTTATGTTTGCTGGAGTAGGTCCATATGCATTAATTATCGCGAAAAAACAGCCACAAGTAGATAAAATAATAGCAATAGAAATCAACCCAGTAGCCTACAGGTACATGGTCGAAAACATCAAGCTTAACAAGTTTGAAGATAAGATAATCCCCGTCTTGGGGGATGTAAAGAAAGTATCGTATAGATGGTACGGTTGTTGTGACAGAGTTGTGATGCCTCTTCCTAAAGGAGCCAAATTTTTCCTTGACAACGCTTTTAATGTATTGAAAAAAGAGGGAGGATACATTCATTTTTATAATTGGGCTAAAGAGAATGAACTGTATGTTAACGCATATAGAGAACTAGAGAAAAGTGCAGTACTTTTTAACAGAGAAATGAAGATAATAAATCTTAGGAAGGTTTTACCCTACTCGCCCAGAGTTTACAAGGTATGCCTTGATGTTAGAGTGTTTTAACGTATAAGGCATTAATTAAAATATTATGAAGAGAAAACGAGAGTAAGATATAACAGAGGCAAAAACGCTAAGACTAGGATATCATATTTTTTATATATTTGCCGACTTATGTTAAACATTAATATTTTATAAGTTAGAATGAGCTGAGGAATGATATCGATGTATGAGGAACAAAAGCATATTTTCAGAAGGTATGACATACGTGGAATTTTTGGCAAGGATTTAACGCCTGAAATCGTGTCTAGAATAGGTCTTTCAGTAGCCTTTTACTCACCATGTACGTTTGCTGTAGGTGGAGATATTAGAAAGAGTACTCCTATCATTATGAACTCTCTTATATCGGGTTTGACTTCTGGAGGAGTCGACGTTTATGACATCGGCATAGTACCAATAGGTACTGCTATTTACTCAACATTTCATAAGGGTCTTGGGATGGCCTATGTAACTGCTTCTCATCTTCCTCCTGAGTGGAACGGGATAAAACTTAGCAGACCAAAAGGGGATCTCATGGTTGGTAGAGACATAGTAGATATAATGAATATCTTTTATAGTAAAGAGTTTTCTCCAAAGGACTATCTACATGTGGGCAAAGTAGTAAAGGTTGAGATACTTGAAGAATATACTAGCTTTCTTTTGAAGCATTTAAAAGGCGGGAATTTAAAAGTTGTTATTGATTGTGGAAATGGGGTAGCCGCAAAGGTAGCTCCGCAAATTTTGAGGGATCTTGGATATAAAGTCGTCACAATAAACTGTGATATCGATCCACGATTTCCGGCTAGGGGTTCTGAGCCTGAACCCGAAAAACTCCAGCTACTCTCAAAAGTTGTTAGAGAAACTAACGCCGATTTTGGCGTAGCCTTTGATGGAGACGGGGACAGAACGTTATTCTTGGACGAGAAAGGAAACTTTTTGTCAGCAGAACAAGCAGCCATTGTAATGCTCGAAGGGGGCGAGAGAGGTGATATCATTGCGAATGTTGAATGCTCAACGATATTGGATAGTTATGCCCAGGAGAAATGTTGTAAGATCTATAGAGTACCTGTTGGAAGAACATTTATGATAAGAGAAATGCAGAAGCGTAATGCGGTGTTAGGGGTGGAAAGTAGTGGACATTTTGTCGCTAGTAAAAATCTGAACATGGATGATGGTATTGTAACTTTGATTTATTTCGCCTATTCGCTGAGTAATATCGGTAAACCATTATCTCAGATAATACCTGAAAAACTTCCTTTCAAGAAAATTAGGATTGACGTTGCTAGCGACAAAGTAAAATTTGCTCTGATGGAGAGATTAAAGGATAAGCTTGCTACAATGTCTGATAAGGTTTCTTTCATAGATGGTATTCGAATAGATTTAGAGCACGGCTGGGTTTTGATAAGACCCTCTAATACGGAACCTGTGATTAGGGTCACAATAGAAGCATATACAGAAGAGAAATTGAAGAGTTTCGAAGATAAATTCTTAGGAATTATAAGGGAACAGATGAAGTAAGGATTAGTCTAAAGGATTCCATTTTTTCATGTAATCGTCGAATTTCTTCCTCTTAGTTAAGTAGCGTCCATAGGCGTAGAGGGCTCTTGCCGCCCTCACTGCTCTCTCAGGAATAGGATATGAAGGAATACCCTCCCTATCAAAAGTTTCTCTTTCTAATACTGCTGCCTCACTATAACCTGTATCTACTGCCAAAACAGGTTTTGCAAAATTGTACTCCTTAACCTTCTTACCTATCTTTCTAGCTAGATCAATAGGATCCCGAATTCCTGGGACTTGATGCAGAGCTAGAACCAAAATTATATCTACTTCGTTTGACCGTAGTAGAACATCCAATGTCTCAATATACATCTCACTCGTCGCCGAACCCGTTAAATCGATGGGATTAGCCACCGATGAGAAGGGAGGTATGATACCATTACTCTTAAGTCTTTCAAGTTCTTCTCTTGTACTCCCCCTTAGCTCTGGAACCTCCAAACCAAGTAATTCAGCCATGTCAGTTGCCATAACGCCAGCTCCTCCTCCATCGGTTATAATGCCTATCCTGCCTCCACTTGTAGGCGGAAGCATAACCAACGCTTTTGCAACGTCGAACAATTCTTCGATGTCATATGTCCTGATGATACCTGCTCTTCTGAACGCTGCGTCATAGACCTCATCTAGACCAGCTAATGCAGCTGTATGTGAAGCAGCGGCTCTTGACCCTCCTGTTGTTCTTCCTGCTTTCAACGCTATAATTGGTTTGATTACCGATGTTTTTCTAGCAACTTCTATGAACTTTCTTCCTCTTTCAATACTCTCTAAGTACATTAAGATGACACGAGTCCTTTCATGCTCTATCAAGTATTCCAAAAGGTCAGCCTCATCTACATCAGCTTTATTGCCATAGCTGACAAAGATGGATAAACCTATTCCTTCTCCCACCATATAGTCTATTGCCGCAGTTCCAAAGGCACCACTTTGCGAGAGCAAGGCGATGTGACCAGGTTTGGGTCTAGGCGTCGAAATTAGTAGTTTGCCATCATTGAGCCGTTTGTAAACAGGCAAAAATATCGTATCAACACCACTCCATGGAGAAAGAATACCGATGCAGTTAGGACCGATAATTCTTATATTAAATGCTTTAGCGGTCTTAAGAACTTCCTCTTCTAGTTCTTTATTGCCAACCTCGCTGAAGCCAGCAGAAATAATGATAGAAGCTTTTACCCCTTTCTCTCCGCATTCCTTGATCACCTTTGGCACAATCCTTGCTGGAACGACTATGATAGCTAGTTCAACATCGTCCTCTATTTCCTTAACTGAAGGATAAGCTTTTACGCCTAAAATTTCCTTTGCCTTGGGATTTACGGGATACACATTCGCCTTTAAAAGACCTTTTTTCTTATTGTCTAGAAGGATTGAGAAGATAACGTGTCCAGGTTTGTCGCTTTCTCTCGATGCACCTATAACAGCTATTGTCCTAGGATTAAAAAAGTAATTAAGATTCTCGCTCGACATATCTTAGCACAATTAGAAGAATACAAAAATACTAAATAAAAGTTAGCCGTTTTCCTCGCATGACAAAATGAAGGAAATGCTTTTACCTATTGACTCACCTATCTTAAACCACACATAGCCGCCCTTACAAGGTTTAGCGTAAACCAGCAACCATTGATTTTCAATCTGAGATATTTTTGCCTTGATCGGAATCCTCTTAGAATCAAGACGACACCAGACAGTACCATTATAGATTTTTACTGTCTTTAAAAGGTAATCATCTGAAGGAATATTGGTCTCGTTAAATTCGATGGATACAGGAAAAGCATATATTTTCACATAACTGACATCCTCTATGTTTACCTTACCCCTCAAATCGATTATACGTCGCTTGTCTATCACCTTTATCAACGGAAGTAGATACTCGCCAGATTCGTTTATTAGTGTAGCGTAAACCTCTAAGTCTTCCTCGGGATTAATTATGATCCCTGTATTGCTACCCCCTCTTTTCAGCCCAAAAATAATAACTTTTATAGGTCCTTCCATCCAAGACCTTACTTCCACAATATCAGAATAATCTCCGAGGCAAACCAATATTCTCTCGTTTTTTGAAGCGATATCAAGACCATAATTAACGGGATTAGCTGTAACCTTTTCTATTTTATCAGTAGAATTCATTACAAAGACCATAGGCATACTGCATATCTTATGATCTATCTGCACAACCTCATAATGGATCGGGGACGCTGATCTCGTTACATAAGAGTGTATCCCGTAAGCCACGGAGACAAGTATAATAATCGTACTGACCATGATTGTGATCCTTCTCTCATCTACTTTACTAGACATATACGTATCAACTCCAACTAAAACATTAACATTTATAAATGTTAACTATAAAATATATGACTTAAAAACTCTGGTGACATATCCTTGAAGATTATCGGTTGTAGTGGTTCTTTTTATACTGCTAAACAAATAGCAAGCGGTTTAAAGATGGAATATATTCCCGTCCAAACGCGAAAATTCCCTGATGGAGAGATATATGTAAGGATTGAAGGTCGTGTTGAGGGCGATGATGTATTAATCGTCCAATCATTAGGCAGAAACCCGAATGATTTATTAGTCGAACTTATCTTTACAAGTAAGACTGCACGCGAGATAGGAGCTAATAAGATATATGCTTTTTTACCCTACATCGCATACGCTAGGCAGGATGCCCGCTTCAAGGAAGGAGAATGCATCAGTATAAATGTAATTGCTGATTTGATTGAATGGGCAGAAATAGATGAAATAATAACTGTTGATTTTCACATGCACCGAAAGTCTCCTGAAGAAATATTTAGCATACCGATACACAATCTTACAGCAATGGAAGACTTGGCAGAATATGTTGTTAACAATTATCGTTTTGAGAAGCCTCTTCTTGTAGGTCCTGATGAGGAATCAGAGCAATGGGTTAAGACATTTTTGAAGAAAATGAATGCTCCATATATAATACTCAGAAAAACGCGTTTAGGAGATGAGGCTGTCGAAGTTGTGGGCGAGGGGCTTCCCAAGGGTATTAGAGAGGCAATAGTCGTAGATGATATCATCAGCACTGGGGGCACATTGAGAGAAACCGCGCTTTTTCTAAAGAAGAAAGGTGTAAAAAGTATTTATGCTGTAGTCACGCATGCTCTGCTAGCTACGTCTTCCCAGTACAATTTATCGGAGTATAGCGGGATAATCACCACAGATAGCGTAGTAAATCCATACGCGAAAATTAGGGTCTCAGATTTATTCATAAAATTTTATAGGAGAAATAAATATGATAAATAACATATTGTGTGAGATTGGTAGGCTAGCAGATAAGATAAAGAGAGGAAAAATCTTCAGTTCGACGGACGTTGTTATAAGTAGTATTAGATCCATAGGTAAACTAGTGAGCAAAGTAAGAGACGATGAGACTCTTAAGAACATTTATCCAATAGCTGTTAGAGAACTCATTCAATCTAGACAGACTTCTGCTCTTCTTTTGAACAGTCTCAGAGAGTTAACTAAAACTCTAGTAGATTCACTTGAAGAGACAAGAGATTTAAGGGAAATAAGCACGAGGATAAACTTAAAGGTTCATGAAATTGAGAAAAGTATTCGAGATAAGAATAGAACAGTTGCCAAAATAGCGTCAAATAGAATACTAGATGGAGACACAATCCTAGTAAACTCTTATAGTACAGTAGTTTATGAAGCTATCTCATACGCTATTTCTGAAGGTAAAAAACTAAGTGTTTATATCCCAGAATCAAGACCTGGGAACGAGGGAGTATTTTTTGCTAGAAAATTGGCTAAGTTGACAAATGTTACGCTGTTTGTCGACTCGGCTGTGAGACACTTTATGAAAGATGTAGACAAGGTATTTACTAGTGCGGAAGCTATAGCCGCAAATGGAGCGCTGATAAACAAAGTTGGTACGTCGATAATCGCTCTAGTTGCTCATGAGGCAAGAGTAAGATTCTTCTCTCTTGCCGCTACTACGAAGTTCTATCCAGAAACATTTTTAGGAGAACTTGTTGAATTGAACAGAATAAGTTTAAAACTTGAAGAGGAAGGAAGAGACTTGGAGGGGAAAATAGATGCATATTCGCCATTGTTTGACGTTACACCACCTGAATATATTGATGCTATAATAACTGAGAAAGGTTTAATAGCGCCACAAGCCGTGGTAATTATAATACAGGAGTTATATGGATGGCCTCCAAAGATTCCTTCTCTTGAATCCGAATTTATAAAACTGCAGGAAGTGATTGGTTGATGAAAATACTTTATGAAGTCTCTAGGATTGCTGAAGATATTAGAACCATGAGGATCAGGGGGGCTGGAAGAATTGCTCGGGCAGCCGCACTCGGATTAAAAATAGCGGCCGAAAAATTTGAAGGAAAAGACGGAGAGGAATTTAGAAGATATATCAAAGATGTAGCAGAATATCTGAGGTCTACAAGACCTACAGCCGTATCACTTCCAAATGCATTAACTTTCATAGTTCATCGCCTGATGATTTCTCCCTCAGAAGATCTGGAAGAATTGAGAAGCACCGTCGTCAAAAGTGCTGAGGAGTTTATCGAATACTCTAAGAAAGCAACCGAAAATATTGGAAAGATAGGCGCAAAAAGGATAGAGGATGGCGATAAAGTACTTACCCATTGCAATAGTAGTGCGGCGCTATCAGTAATAATCCATGCATTTAAAGAAGGTAAAGATATTAAAGTATATAACACGGAGACAAGACCAAAATTCCAAGGATATATTACTGCTAGAAAGCTTTTGAATATAGGGATTAAAACTACTTTAATACCGGATTCTTCAGTTAGAGCATTTATGAAAAAAATTGATAAGGTTATTGTAGGTGCTGACACTGTCGCGGCAAATGGTGTTGTAGTAAACAAGATTGGAACATCCCAAATTGCGCTAGCCGCAAAGGAAGCAAACGTAGATTTCTATGTAGCAGCAGAAACATACAAGTTCAGTCCCATGACGGTATTGGGAGAATACATTGTTATCGAGGAAAGGTCACCTAAGGAAATCGTAAGAAATATGAAAATACCCGAAAATATCAACATTAGAAATCCGGCTTTTGATGTTACCCCTGCAGAATATATAGACGCAATAATAACTGAAATGGGGATAATTCCTCCCCAGGCAGCAATATTGATACTGAAAGAGCATTACGGTTGGGCGATCAGAGACTACTTGATAAGAGAACTCTCTATCGATGAAGCTTAATCTCTAAGATATTTCTCTAATTCTTCATTCAACTCTTTCATCCAATCAATCTTTCCCGGTCTACCATTATGTCTCTTCTTGATAATCTCTAAAACCTCCTCAACTACCTGGTTAATTTCATGACCCGTTGTATCTATCTCGAAGACCTTATCCTCACCGAAAAACCTAATGGCATATATAAGGACATAGTCTAGTATTTCGCTCTGTACATTATCTCTTATCTTCTTAGGAGGATATTTTCTTTTAATGAGCCTTTTCTCTAGTATCTTAGGGTTTAAACGTAACACAATACATATATCCACAAACTCTGCAGGAATAATGTCAAGTAGATGCCCCTCTATCAAAAAAGAGGAATCTTCGCTGCTTGTGATATATTCCTTTAAAGCTTGTCTCGCTCTTTCAACGTCGACTATAAACGATAATGTTCTCTCGTCATAACTTTTATAGAGCCTTTCTTTCTTAACAAACTCTGCTAGTTTTATTAACGGTATCTTCAGTCTACGGCTTACTATCTCTGAAATAGTTGTCTTTCCAATGCCAGGCGTTCCCGTAATAACGATTATTTTTTTAGACATTTATTTAAACCCTCAACTACTATTTATAATGGGATAATACAAGTTTTTAAGAGTTAATACTATGAAAAGAACTGGTATAACAGATCTGCCTCTACATGGTGGTCGTGCACCACGATGGTTGTTTAATAGAATGGTGAAACTTGCTAGACCAATTGTCAGATTAATAATTGATGAATATGGCGTTAAAGAACTTCTAACCCGTCTAAGCGATCCTTTCTGGTTTCAGGCTTTTGGTAACGTTCTCGGCTATGACTGGCATAGTAGCGGACTAACAACTGTTTTAACCGCGGTACTCAAGGAGGCTATAAATCCAGAAAAGTTTAATATAGCTGTTTGTGGTGGTAAGGGTAAAACAGCATTGAAAACTCCTGTAGAGATCTTAGAGATATCTGAAAAATTGGGGTTAAGTGGTGCAAAGGCTGAAAAACTAAAGCATATTAGTTTTATAACCGCTAAGGTTGATAACACCGCAATTCAAGACGGTTATAAGATATATCATCACTCTATAATTTTTACGCGTGAAGGCGAATGGGCTGTAATTCAGCAAGGGATGAATAATACAACAGGCTATGCAAGGAGATACCACTGGTTGAGTTATAATATATCTAGTTTAGTGGATTCACCCCATAGTGCTATTGTTGGGGATAAAAGACATAGTAATGTTTTAAATATGGTAGCCTCAGAAAGTAGAGAAGCAAGAAAGGTATCAGTTGATCTTGTTAAGGAGAATCCTAAGAAAATTTATTCAATGCTAAAACAGCTATCTCTTTCAACATATTCTCTAGATAAATGGATTAAAGGGGCGGATACCCCGGTAAAAGTGAAAGAAATAAAATATTTGCTAATGCCTAGAAAAATGAACTGGGACGCTCTTAGGAAAGCTTACGAATTTCAGCCAAAAAACTATGAAGAACTCTTATCTATAAAGGGTGTTGGACCAGCAGTTATTAGAGGGCTTGCATTAGTCTCCGAGCTTATTTACGGTACGGAAGTAAGTTGGAAGGATCCTGTTAAATACTCCTTTGCATACGGAGGAAAGGATGGTGTACCCTATCCCGTAAATAGAAAAGCCATGGATAGATCGATCCAGCTTCTCGAAGAAAGTATAAGAATGGCTGAAATTGGAGAAAGAGAAAGATTAAATGCATTGAAGAGACTACATCTCATAGTACCAAAAACATTAAGTAGAACTTAAAACGTTGTAACAAGAAATAATATGGTGATTTAAATGTCTGGTCTGGGTTTAGAAGAACTCGAAAAAAGAAAAATAGAATTAGAAAGAATGGTAAAGGACCTTAAAGAGAAAGTCAAGATAATTGAAGAAAAATATGAGAAAGCTAAACAAATTGAAGATAAAATATTTGAGAAAATGCATAGCTCACGTGATGAGTCTGAAAGAGCTTTACTTGAGGTTAAGTACGCTAGAATTTCTGAAAAGAAAAAGGAGATAGAAAATAAGCTGAATGAAATGAGAAAAAGGCTACACGGTGCCGAAAATGAACTTAAAGAAATTAAGCGTACGATAGGGTATATCAAACCGAGAACTACCCAATGGGTTGAAGAGAAAGCCTAGAACAATCTTTCACGTTCCCTTTCCCAGTCCCTCATAATGCTTCTTACTAGGTCGGCGGCAAAATCCATATATCTTATCGAGGTTTCTCCTACAGGTTCCGTAACCAGTTCAACCCTGTATTTCTTAGCTTCCGGATCCTTTATTATCCTCAGTTCACATTTAATTATCACTTTCTCATCCTCTGCTGTTCTTGTGATATATGTATAGGCTATACGCTTTATTCTACTACCGTCCGGTCGAATCTCTTCTTCCTCTTCTCTTATATCCTCGATTCTTTCTATTTCTCCTATACTGTACTCTTTCAATTTGTCAGATAAATATGCAAAGAAAATCTCAGCATCACTTTCATCTACAGAACCCGGTATGCCGATTGTCTTTTTGGCTGTTGTAACCAGATACATATCTTCTCTCTTAATAATCTCCTTTTCCTCAAGTTTTATTTTCCTTTTCTCCGTGGGCGAATACATAAAGGCTGCTTCCATAGCAGGCTTAAATGCTCCAAGTATGGCCACAAATATAGCTATCAAGATAGCTACAAAACTCCAATACCATTCAAGTTTCTCACGTATCATTAGGTTCTGAGCATAAGCAATTTTCCCTAGAATCCTAAAAGTGGCGAGTCCAGATACATAGCCAAACCCGCCACTGAGCAGCCCATAAATGACTGCTTCGGCCATAAACACGAGCGCGATATGTAGCGGATTAAAACCTACTGTAGTGAAAATGAAAATTTCTTTCTTTCTTTCTCTAACAATATCATACATTGTTATCAGAACATTAATGACTACAATAACCAATGGCACGATAAAGCTTATATCTTTCTCGAGTACACTTTCCATCTTAGCCCCGTATCTTATCCTACTACATTTACCCTCGCTGCATAAAACTACTACGTACTCACCTCCTCTTCGATCCATCAGCTCATTACCCGTTTTCAACGCAGACTTAGGAGAGCTAGGTTTTGCTACTATACTGTATACATAAAATATTCCTGAAGTCTTTTGTCCAGAGAAGACCTCGTATAGAATTTGCTTCCAGTTAAGTATTACAAAATCCGTAGAATTTACGTAAACAACCTTATTCTTCACCATTTTGAATGGTTTTAAGGGAAAACCGTCGGGATCCTGCGCCTGGTCATAATTGTTCTCTAAAAACATTCCTGCAACTTTCAAATCCATTTTCTGAATTTCAAACCCGGGACATTCGAAGGAAACAACTATATCATCTTCTTCCTTCACTCCAAGCTGCATATAAGCCTTACTAGGAAGTGTTATGTAACCATATTCTCCAAATTTTTCTATATTACCGTTAAAGAACTTTGTAATCTCAGTATAATCCTTTTCATTAGGAGACAACCCAACAACACCATGTATTACATATTCTCTATCTTGAAACCTTATTCTTATGCTCAGTGAAACCCTAGGATCATTATAGACCCTATATGCGATGTTTGAAACGTTATAGCTTTTAAGAATATCAGTATCCAGTTCAAAATTCAGAGGACGTTGTGATCCATTCACAACTCTCCTTACTAGAATCAAGTCATGAGGATATGTCGCAATTTCACCCTCGTATATTTTCGCGTAGACCTGAGAAAAAGATGCCAATACTGTAAACGCCCATATAAGGACAGCAATACTAAAAACTGTGATAAACGTACGTAACTTTCTCACCTTTGAATAACGTTTTGCCAGGGAAAAGGAAATAGAGATTAGGCCAGGTACGTCTATTTCACCGGGGAGTTCGGGTTCTTTTATCACACGAGGGACTACAAATAATAATACTGCAAAGAAAATGAACGATGATGAAACGGCTATAAGGAATAACGTTCTATTAAGTCTCCATAATATCGGAAAACCGGGATAAATGTACATAAACATTGCTAACAGTACAGCATAAAAGATTAGAAATGAGAACACTTTCCTCTTATCCTCTTCAAAGATGTAGTAGGCAAGAACAGTAGCGAATACTGCTAAGAATACTGGAAGGATTATAGCCCCTTCCATTGCAACCGTTTTCACGAAGAAAAGCCTACGCGGAATAGCGTCTCTCGTAATGACATAAGCTTTTTCCAAGTTTGCAATTACGAACTTGTAGCTACCATTACTGGCATATAGGTCTATGGCCTCATCCATCAATCTTTCAGCCTTACGTAATGATTCAAGCTCATCAGGCAAGTAAAAACCTAGACTCTCGAACTCATATAACAGTTGACTTGAATAGCTGATATCCTGCTTTACTACTGAAAGAGAGCTTTCAATACTGACTTTAGTGAGATCTATAATATTTGAGATTTCACCTGGAGATAGAATGAGCGGTTCTTCTACTCTCCCAGCGTAAAGAGAATATGTTCTAATAGTATTTGTTCTTTTATCAAAGACCCTGTAGCTAACCTTTATTCTCAATGGTATATTCGCTGGAACAAACGCTTTTCTTCCACCTATACTTATGTTAAGAATTTTTTCGATGAGTATCCTATCAATTGTAATACCGTAAGTATCTATAAGCGATACAAATGATGTTTTTCTCTCTCCTTCGATTTCTACTGAGAAAGCTCCTCCTTGTAGAATCCTTGATATCTTATTTCCATTTACGTCATATACTTCTATTAGGAGAGATCCCTGCCAAATTCCTCCTACGAACATTATGTCTCCTTCCACCTTAAGTTGTGCTGAAGGGTATAGAGTCGCGTTTATCTCTATTTTATCAGATTCTCTACATAACCTGTATAGCTCGATTTTTTCAGGTACATAATCTATTACTCCGTTTTTATCTAGGTGTACAATGTATACGAGATACGCGCCCTTCTTTATAGCTCCCTCAAAAACTCCTTTGTCGTCAGTATCAACTACTATAGGATGCTCAGCTGGATTTAGCCAGTTGTAAAAAATTATTTTTGTACCTGAAACAGGATTTCCGTTGACGTCTTTAACTGATACGCTGACTATGAATAGTGGCGTGCCTTCACTTTCAGCGAACTTAAAGGGTATTAGGATGGATAAAAGTATAAATGATAGCAGTAATAAAGAAATTTTCTTAAACATATATGCATACACCCCCCGCAATTCCATGGATACGAAACTGATTATTTATAAGAACTGTCACTTAAATAGGCTTTTGTTGTTCCTCCATTTCTTACTTACAAGGTAGAGATTATAAATGCTTTTTAGAACATCTTCTAGATACTTAATACTTTTTTGAGTTAAGTACTTCGTGAAAATCATCCATTTACTATATGGCATGTTCTTGATTTTTCTACGTGTATTCTCATACTCTGCTCTTAGAATCTGCAATGGAACAGGAAAATTCCATCCAAATCCATTAACTACCTCCTCTAAAGGTGCATTTTCTAACTTTAAAGCTTTTTTTATTTCCTTTTGTACACCCACTATCTTTCCTTCTTTCTCTAATCCTATGAAGAGATAAACTAAGCTTCTCAATCCTAGTTCATTCAATTTTGAATAAAAACTATCTTTATCCCATATTAGGAAAACAAAGCCTTCATTTATCATCTCAAGGATCTTAAACTCAAGTTCCTTATTCTCGCTCTTAAGAGAATAGAATTCTTTTAGTACCTTGCTAACTTTAACATCCTCTCCGTCATAAATCCCTATAAAAGCTAATGAAACACTTCCATCATCCGTTAGTGGTTCGTTGAGAACATCTATTGACGCTATCTTCAGACCTCTTGAGTGTTTCGGTATTAAAACTTCCTTATCTCTTACCTTTATTTTTATCTTCTCTTCAAGAAGAAAATAATTTATTATTCTTACAGCAGTATCTCGAGCAATATCCCATCTCATTCCCAGATTTATCATCTCGTAATGCGCATCCTCGTCTATAGCCTGCATCAATATCTCAGACAAAGGTGTTGGCCGAAAACTTAACACTTTTTCCTTAAGATCCACCCAGTTGAATCTCTCAATTAGTCCAGCGCATGATTCTTCCCAAAAGGTTAGGATCTTTTTATCACCAATGTTCCCAATGTCATATGAAAAGATTCTGAAAGAGATATTGTAAACAAGCCTAAGAACTAATAAGATATACGCTATCCCAATCCTTATCAGATCGAGTTGCTCCGATGGATCAAGTTCAACTGTTCTTCCATACGTAAAATCCTCGTACATTCCATAGGTCGGTGTGGGAACTTCTACAACTTTTCTTTCATGCACAAAAATGGTTCTATCCTCATATGAGAACAAACGAGCCTTTTCGCCCTGTACAATCCACCTAACTCTATTAGGTACTTCTAGGTATTTCCCAAATCCCTTTCGCGGAGGATAAACGGTACAAATAACTTCGGAATGTAGTTTGCCGTGAACATAGTCCAAGAATACGTTTACGTGTTCACCCCACATCGACTTTATCTTAATATATTCCTCGTATGCTTGCGACAGAGCATCGCTCTCCCAAAGTACTCTCTCTGTTATCGGTTTTTCTATCACAGCAGTAACAGTTCTCCCACTTTTTCCGCCTAACCTATGGCCGATGACCACGGAGTCAGAAGTATAGTCTAATGAGCCAACCTGAAATTTCTCTACCAAGTCTATGAATGAGATATCTTCCAAGTACTTTTCTTTGCCATTGAGTATTTTTATTCTCTTTATTCCGAAAGGCGGAGCAAATTCATAAAAATTGATATTATGCCATGTTCTTTTCCCCCTACTACTCAAGAGGTTGCCTTCGATCAATCCAAGTTCTTTAAGAAGCTCTACTTCATCTTTCTCTAAGGAAAACTTGTTTGAAACAAATTTGAATAACGCTACTAACAGCTTTCCATATTTATTATCCTTGTTTACTATAACGTTTTCAAGCGGAAGTTCCATCCACTGCTTTAGGACGTCCACCCCTCGAGATAATAGTTCTCGATCCCAGAGGGATCCGGGAATGATTATGCTCTCGGTAAAATCTATATCTTTTCTTCTTCCTTTCCTCCCCTCTCTCTGATGAAACTCGCGGACATCTTCTGGAAGTCCTATATGCACTATTCGGATTATAGTTCCTATGTCGATCCCCTGAGAGAGTGTGCGAGGAGAGAAAACGATCTTAACCTCCCCCGTTCTAGCCATGGCTTCTATTCTTTCTCTGAGTTCCTTAGAAATTAAGTGATGATGAGATGCGACTTTTATTCTCTCATCTTCTGGAAGACACATCCTTAACTTTCTTGATAGTTCCTCGGCTCTAGCTATGCTTCGTGTAAATACCAAGGTAACTCCGTTATCGTCAAAATAGCGTTGTAAAATTTCTATCGGATCAATATATATGTTGGGTACACTTATTTGAAGGCCTCTCGCAATCTGCACAATCTTGTACACGTTATTACGAAAGACTTCAAAGTCTTCTAAGGCATCCTTGACGTCGTTTCCTATGCCGGGAACTGATAATATCAGCTCTTCATTCTCCCTAAGTATATTCCAAATTTTCCGTAAATTCTTTCCCAAAATTATTATCACGTTATTGGGAACTCTGAATGGCTTACCGTCAATAATGCTGGTCGGAAGCGTATTGATTTCAGTTAAGATACTTGCCATTTCTTTAGGATTTCCAAGGGTAGCTGTAAGTATAGCTATCTGAAAAATTTTTCCAGTAATTAGTCTAAGTATCTTTAACATCGAGATAAGTAACGCGATCTCTCTAGGGCCATAGAAATCTAATTCGTCTATGACAACCAGATCAATGTTAGGTAAGAATCCTATTAAGACACATGAACGAGAATTGGATGCCCATCTTTTTAAATCTGTTAGTAAAAAAGCTGGGTTAGTGACCAATATATCTGCTTCAGAGAGTTTATTCCTCAGCTTGCTAGTAGTAAAACCGTTTTTATAGGCTTCACTTCTTCTTTTGGCATCGATCCCCTCTAACTTAAATCCTATATAGGTGGAGTATTCTTTTAATCTTCTTATCTGATCGTTTGCTAATGCCAATGTAGGATAGATCACTAGAACTTTCTTATGTTTCTCTAGTGCGTATAGAAGCCACGCTTCGGTTTTCCCGCTCCCAGTACCTGACTTTAGGATAATGTTATGACCTTCAGAAAGCTTTAAATACGTTTGATATTGATGCACGTATAGTTTCTGTTCCGTTATATATAAGCTATTTTTTTCTACATTTTTAAACGACTCAAAATCAGAAAATCTTCTATTCACTACTTGAGGTTCAATACCGGGCTCCTTATAGTAGTAGATATCGTAACCGAGCTCCTTTAATTTCTTTGTACTATCAAATGTCATAAACACACACTGGCAGAAACAGCTTACTCATGTTTCTAGCTTCATTCTCATTTAAAAACCTCGCTTCCAAGCGAGATGATGACCAGTATAATACGTAGAGTTAGAATATATATTCTTTTATTTCCTAAACAAACGACAATTAGCCGGTAGGCTAGGTTGGTCGTGGGGTTCGGCTTTTAGCGAACCTCAACTTATTTACCGTTGAGGCTTGTAAGGTTCTCCGCTCCGCAGG
>Ga0209410_1000494_pt1 | contig 18342 bp, 14 predicted proteins | sample Mar14436cmmetaG_FD_184135 | JGI IMG/M metagenome (GOLD analysis project Ga0209410, IMG submission 184135) | Marine hydrothermal vent microbial communities from Guaymas Basin, Gulf of California to study Microbial Dark Matter (Phase II) - Marker... ... | reverse complement strand
GGAAGCTTCTGTGGGTCGAAGTAGTCGTCCGGGATCTCCTTCGCTTGGCGGTCAACGATGGTGATCTCCGAGGTCTTGTCCTCCTCCAGATCCTGGAAGCGGTAGTGGTGCGGGATGTAGCCGATGGAGTCCTCCCGCAGGTCAGAGCCCACCATGACGCCCGTGAGCTCTCCGTCCTTGTACGACTCCATCTTCATCACGTTGAAGTGCTCCTTGTCGACCCACAGCTTGATCTTGGAGTAGTCGGTCTCGTGGCCCGGCTTCTGGGTGAGGACGAGGACGTAGCAGGAGATGCCGTCGACCTCTTCCTCACCGACGAGCTCGGCGTCGTAATCTTCCCGGAAGCTGAACCCCTGGGCGATGTCGTCGTATGTGATGCCGCTCCCGGAGATGAACTCCTGTTCCCGGGCCTCGCCGACGATCTCCTTCACCAGCCCGAGGTCGGGGAGGTAAAGCCACATCCTGGAGTCGCCGTCGGGAAGCCTCCACCCCAGGAACATGGTGCCCGAGACCAGCTCCGGCTCGAGGTACACCATGAGGAACTTGTCCGGTTGGTCCTCCTCTCCCTGCTTCCCGAATACGCGGAAGGTGTAGTTCAGGGTCTCCCCTTCCTCGGTGATGGAGAGCTTGAGGGTCCCCACGATGCTTCCGGTCTCCGTGCCGATGAAGCTCTTCTCCTCCACCTGGTCCAGGATCTCGTCCGCGGTGAGCCCCTGGGCCAGTGTCCACAGGGAGAGCCCTGCGACCAAAACGAGCGTCCACACTGCGAGTTTTCCGTACCTCCTCATCCTTTACCTCCTTTTTTATTTTTTGGTTGATCCGTCAGCGGGGTCCGGATCCGCCCCCTGCCAACCCAATCGGACCCCTTTCCCCCAGCGCACCACTGCCACCCGCCGCGTGAGGAACTTTGGGTTGGTGAGGCCGAAGATCGTGGGGACGATAAGCAATGCTCCCAGGGCGCTGGTGACCATGGTGAGGGCAATGAGCCAACCCATCGTCTGAAGGGCCCCGAAGCTGGAGAAAAGGAGCACCAGGAACCCGGCCGTGAGGGTGAGGGCGTTGTAGAGGACCGCCCGGCCTGCGGTATTGTAAGTAACGAACAGGGCGTCTCTGTGGGATTTCCCCTTCATCCGTTCCCGGCGATAGCGGGTGATGACGTGTACCGCGTAGTCCACCCCGATCCCGATCACCATGCTGGCGATCATCACCGTGGCGATGTCCAGGTTGGCGCCGGCCAGGGCCATGGTGCCGAAGTTGCCCACTACGGAGAGGACAAGCGGGGTGAGGGCGAAGAGGCCCGCCACCAGTGATCCCATGAGCGCGGCCACAATCACCCCCACCGCTCCCAGGCTGGTGAACAAGGTGGTGATCTGGGAGTGGATGAGCTTCTGGCTGAGCTCGATGTACACGTCGGGCACCCCGGTGGTGTAGGCGACGATCCCCGGTGGGGTATGCTTTGCGAGGTAGTCGTGGACCTGATCGAGGAGTCGCTTGAGCTCCGCGGTCCCTACGGAACGGACCATCGCGGTAACTTGGGCCTTGGAGAAGGTGCGGGTGGCCATGCTCTTCAGGACCTCCCCGCCCCCCATCTCGTACATCAGGAGCACCTGGGCCACCGCCCTCTTGGTCGGGGGGATGGTGTAGTAGGCGTCGTCGTCACCGTGGAGGGTGTAGTTGGTCTCCTTGATGAGATCCACGATCGAGGTGGTATCGCCCACGGGATCGAGCGACTCTAGGTAGGCCTGAAGCTCGTCCATGAACTGGAGCACCTTGGGGTCCTTGATCCCGTCCCGCCGGCCGGTGTCGATGACGACGCTCATCTGCGTACTCCCGCCGGCGAAATGCTCCTCGATGAAGTTGATCCCCACGATCACCGGCGAGTCCTGGCGGAAGTACTTTGACTCATCGGTCTCCACCTTGAGATGGGGGATCTGGGATGCGAAGACGGCAATCACCACCACGGCGATCCCCAAAACGATCCAACGACCACGGCCGCTCAAGGCAACGGCAAGGAAGCGGCTCCCCCGCTCCAGGATGGAGCCCTGCTCCCTGCGGCGGTGAACCGCCTTGGGCGGCCGGGTCAGGGCGAGCACCGCCGGGATCAGGGTCAAAGAGAGAATGAAGGAGAACATGACCCCGGCGGCGGTGAACAGGCCGAACTCCCGCATCGGCTGGAGGAAGGCGGAAAGGAGCGTGAGGAAGCCGGCGGCGGTGGTGAGGGCAGCGGCGAACACGGGGTTGGCCATCTCCTCCACCACCTGGGCGATCAGCTCTTCCCGTGAACCCTTACTCTGAACCGCCCGCTCGAAGTAGTCGTTCACTACGTGGATCCCATAGGCAGAGCCCACCGCCACCAGGAGGACCGGCAGAATGGTAGAGGCCATAGTGAGCTTCGCCCCACAGAGGGCCATGAGCCCCACCGTCCAGATGACCGCGATGAGCACCACGATCAAGGGAAGCGCCATCCCCCGCAGGCTGCGGAAGCTGACGTAGAGCACGGCCATCACCACCAGGATCACGATGGGAAGGAGCACGGCGAGGTCCCGGTGCATGTACTGGTTCACGTAGTACATGAGCGCGGCGTCCCCGGTGACGTAGAACCGCTCCGGCCCCTCGTAGCGGGCGATGATCGCGTTCACCCGCTCCATGAGCTCGTCGATCTTGGCCTGATCCTTCTCGGCCTCGGGATGGACCTTGAGGATCATGGCGAAGGCCGAGCCGTCCTCCAGGACGAACGTTCCCTTCAGCATCCGCTCGGAAAGCGCCTTCTCCCGGAAGACGGCGACGTCCTCCTCCGTCTCAGGGGGATGGGAGAGAATGGGCCCCACCACCAACGCGGTGGCCGTCCCCTGCACGATGTCCATGTTGGCCGGGGACATCACATCTTCGAGGAGCTTCTCATCCTCGAGCTTTTCGAACTCGGCCGTGATGGCGTAGAGCTTCTTGAGCGTCTCCAGGTTGAACACCGTGCCCCCCTCCGGGGCGGCCATGGCGACCATGACCATGCTCTGGGAGCCGAACGTGTCCTTGGTCTCCTCGAAGCGCCGCACCACCGGGTTATCTTGGGGGAGCATCTTCTCCATGTCGGTGAGGAACTCGATCCTAGGGGCGAAGGCGCCGAAGAAGGCGGTGACGAGGGCGACCCCGCCCAAAACCCAGATGGGATGGCGGGCGATCCAGCGGGCCGTGCGTCTGATCATCGGCCGCTCACCCCTCCCAGGACGCCGATCCTGAGGAAGTAGGCGGACCAACCCAGCGCGTAGAGGTCATCGGCCGGGTCCCGGGCAGTGCGCTCCCCGCGGAACACCTTCTCCACGGCCCCCTTCACCAGCTGCAGGAAACCCTGCAGCTCGGGGCCGAGCATTTCGGGGAGGCCCGGAGTGCAGACCCAAACCCATTCCCCCGCCGGTGGTACGATGACCACGAGCTGGAACGGGCCTTGGGAAAGGGGCTTCTCGGGGATCTCGGTGGCCCCGGTGATCTCGGCCCTGAATGGGGAGAGCCTGAGCACCCGGGCCAGAACGCCTACCTGCATGGACTCCACGAAGCCCTCCGTTTGATCCACGATCAACACCTTGGGCCCGGCCAGGGCCATGACCCAAGGGAACATCGCCAACGCGAGCGCCAAAACCGCCGTTTTCCTCATCGTTTACCTCCTTCCGGGATGAGCCACCGCACCAAAAGCTCGCCCACCTCCCGGGGGCCATGTTCCAGGATCTCACGGGCCACCGCGTCCCCCTCCAGGGCCCGGGGGGTGATCCCCATCACCACCCCCAGGATGGCATAGGTGACCACCGTGGGGTTACAAGGACGGATCTCCCCGGCCCGGATCCCCTTTCGGATAAGCTCCCGCACCGAGGCGGCGACCTCCTCCAAGAGCGCCCTCAGCTTCCGATGGAGCTGAGTGGAGGGGGCGAACCACTCCCGCTGCACCACCTGCATCACCTGCTGTTTCTCGCTGAGGCGCTGGAAGTGCCGTTCCACCATGCGGTGGATGATCTCCACCGGGGGGAGCTGTTGCGATATAAGCTCGTTCAAAAAGGACTTGAGCTCATCCACCTCCTGCTGGATCAGGGCCAGGAGGAGTTCGTCCTTGCTCTTGAAGTGGTGATAGATGGTGCCCAGGGAGACCCGGGCGGCCCGGGCGATGGCCCGCATGCCGGTGGCGTGGAAGCCCCGCTGTGAGAAGAGCCTCCCCGCGGCCTCCAGGATGCGCTGTTCGGTGTCCTTCACGTGCTCCCCCTTTTCTAACGAACGTTCGTTTTAATTATAGGGGCTGGCCCCAAAGGCCGCAAGCAAACGGCCCAGGCCTCAGCCTTGCCAGGCCACCCTACATAGCCCGGGATCCGTGCCGCCCCGGCGGGGGACCGACCGCGGGGATCAGGGAAAGCCGGGCCACGTGGTTCCCCCACATACAAACACGGACCCGATGGCGGCTTTGAAAACGCGTAGGGGCCGCGGCCCCCAAAAAGATGGTCGCTAGGGGAAGGGATTCAGGCCTTGCCGTTTCGGCGGATGAAGGCCGGGACGTCGAGGCTATCGCTGGTAAGCTCCCGCCGGATCGTCTCCAGGATCGCCTCCTCGCTTGGGCGCGCGATCCCCTCCTCGAGCTCTTGGGTGGGGGAGAACCCGGTGGCCACCACCGTGACCCGGACCTTCTTCATCCCGTCCTTTATCACCGCCCCCACGTAGATATCGGCCTTGTCGGTGAGGGCCTCTTGAACCACTTGGGCCGCCTCGTTCACCTCTTCCAAAGTGAGGTCGTCCCCGCCCATGATGTTGATAATGGCCTTCTTGGCGCCGCGCATGGAGCAATCGAGGAGCGGAGAGGTAACCGCCTTGCGGGCCGCGTCCCGGGTGCGGTTCTCTCCCTCGGACTCACCGATCCCCATGAGGGCGGTGCCAGCATCCCGCAATACCGCTTCCACATCGGCGAAATCCAGGTTGATGAGCCCGGGCACGGTGATGAGCTCGGTGATCCCCTGCACGCCTTGTTTCAGAACCTCATCGGCCAGCTCGAACGCCCGGGTGAGGGGCATGTCCGGCGGGGCGATCTTGAGGAGTCTGTCGTTGGCAACGGTGATTAAGGCGTCCACGTGTTGGCTCAGAAGGTTGATCCCCTCCTCGGCCCGCTTGGCCCGGGGGATCCCCTCGAAGGAGAAGGGCCGGGTGACGATGGAGACGGTGAGGATCCCCAATTCCCTGGCGGCCCGGGCGATGACGGGGCTCGCCCCGGTGCCGGTGCCCCCGCCCATCCCTGCGGTGATGAAGGCCATATCATACCCCTGGAGGAGGTCGATGATCTCGTCCAGGGACTCCTCGGCGGCCTTGCGGCCGATCTCGGGGTTTCCCCCGGCCCCAAGCCCTCGGGTGAGGTTCCGGCCGATCTGGAGGTGACGGTGGGCCTGGACGGTTTGGAGCACCTGGGCATCGGTGTTCACCGCCACGAACTCCACCCCCTGGATCCCGGCCTGCATCATGCGGTTAACGGCGTTCCCCCCGCCCCCGCCCACGCCAATGACCACGATCCGCGCCGGAGCCAACGGCTGGATATTGTCCATTCGACCTCACCCCCCCCAAAGTATCGACCGGAGCCACGCCAGCACCGTGTTGAACCAACCGCCCCGGCTCTCCTGGGGTTCGAGCTTCTTGAACTCCACCGCGTACTTGAGGAGGCCGATGGCGGTGGCATAAATGGGTGACTCCACGATATCCCGGAGGCCGTGGATCCCCTGGGGGATCTGACCACGGCGGGCCGGAAGCCCATAGCGAGCCTGCGCGAACTCCACGATCCCGTCCAAGAGGGCCGTGCCCCCGGTGATCACAAGCCCGCCGGGAACGATGTCCTTGTAGCCCGCGTTCTCCACCTCTTCCATGGCGAGATCCAGGATCTCCTCCACCCGGGCCTCGATGATCTTGGCCAAGCGCTTCCGGGAGACGAGCTTCGTGCCATCGCCCCCGATGGTGGCGATCTCGATCTTCTCGTTGTCGTCCACGGAGTCCACGAGACAGGTGCCGTACTCCTTCTTGATCCTTTCGGCCTCCTCGATGGGGGTCTGGAGCCCCACGGTGATGTCGTTGGTGATGTGCTGCCCCGCCACGGGGATCACCTTGGAGAACCAGATGTCGCCCCCTTTATAGATGGAGATATCGGTGGTGCCCCCGCCGATATCCAAAAGCACCACTCCAAGCTCCTTCTCCGCCGAGGAAAGGACCGCAAGGGAAGAGGCGAGGGGTTGAAGCACGATCTGTTCCACCTCGATCCGGAGGTACTTGATGCATCGCACCAGGTTCCGCACCGCGGTAACGGAACCCAGGACAAGATGGACGTCGGCCTCCAGCCGTGTCCCCGTCATCCCCTCGGGATCGGTGATCCCTTCCTGACCGTCCACTTTGTACTGGCGGGGGATGACGTGGATGAGCTGCATGTCCGGCGGGACCGGCACCGCCTTGGCGGCATCGATCACCCGGCGGATATCGCTCCGCTTGATCACCCTCCCGGGGTGGGTGATGGCCACGGTGCCGGTGGTGTTAATGGAACGGATGTGCTGACCTGCGATGCCCACGTATACCGAGCGGATCTTCACGTCGGCCATGTTCTCGGCCTCTTCCACCGCCTTGCGGATGGACTGAATGGTACGGCCGATATCCACCACCACACCCTTGTCCAATCCCCGGGATGGGGCGGTGCCCATGCCGATGATCTCGATTTCCGAATCCACCACATTGGCTACCAAACAGGCCACCTTGGTGGTCCCCACATCCAGGCCCACCACGATCCTCTCCCTGCCCCGACGCCGGCGCCTAGCCACTCTCTCGCCCCCCCTCGACACGCGGTTTTAGTACACAGCCGTCCCCCAGACGGCAATCTATCGTCGCGAAACCGGAGACATCGACCCGCAAGAGGAGCTCCTCCAGTTTGGGGAGAAAGGACCAAAAGTCATCCAGTGCCCCCAACTTCACGAGCGGGTAGTCCTTTTTTTGAGAAAAGAGCATCACACACTCGGGATCGCTTACATCGATGATGGGGAAAACCGCCACGCAACGGGAAAAGTCCCGGTAGTGATCCAAAAGCTCCGCGGCCCAATGGGGAACCCTCCCAGCCTCAGGGGAGAAAGGAAGGCCTTTAAGGGTTGGATTACCCTCGGTGGCTGCCCCCAAGATAACCCCTTCCGCGTCCACCAGGTATCCTTCACCCCCCTTGTCCTCTACCCGTCCCACCGGCTTCCTCTCCTCGATGTAAATCTCCACTACTCCCTTAAACAGGGAAATCTTGATCCACGCGTCTTTTATCCAGTCCTGGCGTTTTAGGAGCGACCGTACTCTATCTAGATCAAGCTTTAGGATGTTATAGCCATTACGTATGTCCGTCAAGTTTTTCACATCGGCAGGTGACACATATCCCTTGCGATCGGAACCATTGCCGTTGACAAAAATAACCCTAATATCATGTACTTGAAACCATCCGCCGAATCTTGCCACCGCCCATGTGAGCAAAAAAGCCACTGTACCCAGGATCAAAAGACATACCAACCGGCGGAACATCGCAAAAAGGATAAGCCAAAAGGGGGTTCTACGCCCAGATGATCTCGAGCTCAGGCTCGAGAAGCACCCCGAACGCCCGCCGCACCCGCTCCCGGACTAGATCCATCAGGGCAAGGACCTCGGCCGCCGTGGCCCGACCCAGGTTGCAAATGAAGTTGGCATGCTTGGGAGAGACGAACGCGTCCCCCACGCGCTTTCCCTTCAAACCAGCGCGGTCAATGAGCCACCCCGCGGGAGGTGCATCGGGGGGATTGCGGAACACACATCCGGCCGAGGGAAGCCCCAGAGGCTGGTGGCGCCTGGCGTGGATCGCCTCCGATGGGTCCACCCTGGACTCCGGGCACGAAAGCTCGACCCAAAGCACCGGGAGCCCCAAGCGCTTTAGGCGTGAGGAGCGATACGCAAAACCACACTCAGAAGCGGGGATCCGGCGCGGAACCCCATCCCAGCCCAAGATCCCCACCGCCGCCACATACTCCCCCACCTCGCCCTGCCGGGTCCCAGCGTTCATCACCACCGCACCCCCCAGGGTTCCGGGAATCCCCGCCAGCGCGCCGTAGCCTAAAGGAACCAACGCCGCAAGGGACGCTCCCGCTTCCGCAAGCACCCCATCTCCGGTCACCTCGATCCGGGCAAGCTCCCTTGTGGAGATCACCAGTCCCGGAAAGCCTGAGTCCGGAAACAGCACATTGGACCCCCGGCCCAAGACGTACCAGGGGATCCCTTCCCGGCGGGCCCGGGAGATCGCCTCGACGAAAGCCTCGACCGTCCTTGGAAAAAATAAGCACCAAGCCGGGCCACCTATGCGAAAGGTGGTATGCCGGGAAAGCTCTTCTCCCGGCCGGGCCTCCCCGGGGAGGTCCCGCAGCAGTCTCACAACATCTCCGGAATCCTTCGAAAACTTCGCCATACGTCTCCCGCGCCGAAGCACACCATCACGTCACCGGGCGATGAGGCCTCAAGAAGCGCCTCCACCGCCCGATCTGGCCGGGCCACGAACCTTCCTTTTCCCCCGTGCCCCCGCATCGCCCGGTACACCAACTCCCCCGAGACGCCCGGGATCGGGGCCTCGAAGGCGGGATAGACCTCAGTCACCACCGCGTAATCGGCCCCGGCCAGGGCTTTCCCCAACTCCCGGTAAAGGAGCGCGGTGCGGGAAAACCGATGGGGTTGAAAAAGCACGCGTACGCGCCGCCGCGGCCAGCGGGCCCGTACGGCGGCGACCCCCGCCGCGATCTCGCGGGGATGATGGGCGTAGTCGTCCACCAACACGTACCCGTTCTCCGCCACCACCTCCAACCTTCTTGCCGGCAGGGGAAAAGAGGGGAGCTTCCCCAATAGATCCCGCGGCGAGGCCCCCACCACGTGGGCTGCCGCCAGGGCGGCCAGGGCGTTGCGGACATTGTGGATCCCGAAGGCCGGTATCGCCGCTTCCCCCAATCTTTTCCCGTAAAGGCACACCTCGAAGCTCGTCCCATCGGGGCGGATACGTACATCCCGCGCCGAAAGATCCGCGGAGGCGGAAAGGCCGTAGGTGAACGTCCTTTTGTGCCCCCGCGAGACCTCGATGCTTACGGGATCATCGGCACAGACCACGGCTGAAACGGCTTTGGCAAGGAAGGCGGAAAAAGCCGCTTTGAGACGCACAAAACTGCCGTAAGAGGCGAGATGGTCCCTGTCCACATTGGTGAGCACCGCCACTTCAGGAAAGAGCTCGAGGAACACCCCGTCCGACTCGTCCACCTCCGCCACGAACCAAGACCCGCCCCACCTGGCCCGGGGACGGCCCCGGATCCGGGCCCCTACATAGAAGCCCACATCCCATGGACACAAAAGGTGGGCGATCCAGGCGGCAGTGGTGGTCTTCCCGTGAGTCCCGCAGACGGCGATGAGCCTTTTGTTCGAGAGCAGGCGGGCGAGGGCCGAAAGCCTAGGGATGAGCTCCGCTCCGGAAAGCCGGGCCCGAGAAAGCTCGGGGTTGTCGGGTGGCACCGCGGAGGAGAAAACCACGGTGTCAGCCCCCATCACGTTCTCCTCCCGGTGCCCGAGCCGGACGGGTATCCCGCGGTTACGCAACTCCCGGATCCCCTGGCCCTCCGCCAGGTCGGAGCCGGTGACTTCCGCTCCCAGCTCCCACAGGAGCTCCGCCAAGGGGACCATTCCGTCCCCGCCGATCCCTACTAGATGTACGCGGGCGCCTTCCATCCTGCCCCCTCCGCGACCCGCAGAAGCTCCCGGGCCACCGCCTCCGCGGCCTCCGGCCTGGCCATCCGAGATGCCCGGGACGCCACGTCCCGCAGGGTGCGAAGATCGTTCCATAAGCGGGAGATCATGCGAACAAGCTTTCCACGCCTGACCTCATCCTCCGGGAGCATGAAGGAGCCGCCCTGCGAGAAAACGGCGTGGGCGTTCCTTTGCTGGTGCCCCCCTGCAGCTCCCCGCCAGGGAACGAGGATCGCGGGCCTTCCCGCCGTGAGGACCTCCGCCAAGGTGGAAGCCCCCGCCCGGCTCACCACCAACCGTGCCCCGGCATAGGCCCATCCCATATCGTCGATCCACCGAACCACCGAGACCTCCTCGAGGCCTGCGTCCCTGAAAGCCCGGACCGTACCCCCCGCGTCCCCGAAGCGCCCCACCGAAATGAGGGCCGAGAAATCCGTAAGCTCACGGAGTTTCGCCGCTTCATCCCGCAGCGCGCCTACCAAAAGGGAGGAACCCAGTGATCCCCCCAAAACCAGGAGATACCCCCTCCCCCGGTAAGGTGTCCGGGCCGCAAGGATCGCCCGCCGCACCGGCGTCCCGGTAACCCTGGCCCTGCCGCGATCGGGGACCTCCGCCAGCGTCTGGGGAAAGCCCAAAAGGATCCGGGTCGCGAACCGGGAGAGGATCCGATTCGCAAGGCCCAAAGCGGCATTCTGCTCATGGATCACAAGCGGGATCCCAAGAAGCCTCGCGGCCATTCCGGGGGCGAAGGAGGTGTAGCTTCCCATTCCCAAAACCACATCGGGGGCAAGTTCCTCCAGGGTATGCGCGGCCCTCCAAACGCTCCCGGGAAGGGAAAGGAGGGTGCGGGCCCCCACAAGCGGCCGGGCGCGGGGGATCCCTGCGGAGCGGAAGGGGATAAACACGATCCCCGGCTCACGGCGGACGATCTCCTCCTCGATGCTTCCGGGACGTCCCATCCAAAAGGCCCGAAGCTCGGGGACGATCTCCCGCAACGCCTCGACCACCGCCAAGGCCGGGTAGATATGCCCCGCTGAACCTCCGACCGCCAAAACCAGCCTCATGCCTCGGCCTCCCGAGCCACCCCGAGCAAAATCCCCACCAATCCCAACGAGACCGCCAGGGAACTTCCCCCATATGAGACGAAGGGAAGCGTGAGGCCGGTTACGGGGAAAACTCCCACCACCACCCCCAGATTGAGGAGGGCCTGAAAGCCCAAAAGGAACGCGGCTCCGAAGGCCAAAAGCGACCCCAGCCTCCCTCGTGCCTCCCGGCCCACCGCGTAGCCCAGAGCAACCAGGGCCGCGAGCAAAAGGACAACGAGCAAAGCGCCCAAAAGCCCCACTTCTTCCCCCACCACGGCGAAGATGAAGTCGTTGTGGGCCGAAGGGAGGTAAAAGAACTTCGCCCGCGACGCCCCAAGGCCCCGGCCCCAAAGCCCGCCCGATCCTAGGGCGAGCATCGATTGGTAAACCTGGTAGCCGTAACTGTGGCGGAAGCTCGCTGGATCGATGAAGGCGAGGAGCCGCCCCAAACGGTAAGGGGCCATGGCCAAAAGGGCCCCTAGGACCGGAAGCCCTGCGGCCCCGGCTCCGAGCAGGTGGCCCGCCCGCGCCCCGGCCGTCCAAAGGAGGAAAAAGGTGAGCGCTCCGTAAAGGAGGAACATCCCGAAGTCCGGCTGGAGGAGGAAAAAGATCCCGAAGATGCCCAAAAGCACCAAATAGGGGAGGACCCCGTGGCGGAAGTCCCGGGGCTCCCTTTCCGCCAGGGTCCCGGCCAGGAAGAAGAGGAGGGCGAGCTTGCCGAACTCCGAGGGCTGGAGGGAGAGGGGGCCGATGGAAATCCACCTTCCCCCTACCCCGAGGCGCGGTACAAACGTCAAGAAAAGCCCCCCAAAGGTAAATCCCAAAAGGAGCGGGGAAAGTCGGGCCCAGAGGCGATAATCTATGTGCCAAAAGGCGAGGAGGAGCACCACCCCCAACGCGGCCCCAAGCAGCTGCCGCTTGAGAAACCCCATCTCCTCGTGGAACAGGCGCATGGCCAGGGGGAAACTGGCCGAGTAGACGAAGACGAGGCCCAAAACCAGGAGCGAAAAGGCCACCAGCAAAACCCGCCCTTCGAGTTTTCCCACCATGAGAGCTCGTAAGGGAAGTGTGTCCCAAACTTCCCCTCGGAAGAACGAAACTTGAGGTCCAAAAAGAGGCGAAAGGGAAGCGAAAAAGGTGCGGGGTGTCCGTGAGGTAGGTTACCCTTTACCGGAGCATGCGGGAAACGCGTCCGAAGGCTTCCCGGAATGCCCGGCCCCGATGGGCATAATTTTCGAATTGGTCGAAAGAAGCGCAGGCGGGCGAGAGCAGGACCCAGTCCCCGGGGCGGGCGGCCTGGAAGCCCTTTTTCAGGCACTCCTCGGGGGTAGAAGCGGCCTCGAACGGGATCCCCCACCGGGAAAGGAGCGCGGCGAAGAATCCCCGGGCCTCCCCGAAGAGGATGCAGAGCCGCACCTTTTCCCGCAGGAGGGGCGCGAGGACCTCATATCCACCCCCTTTATGACGTCCTCCCAAAAGCAGCACGCATTTCTCCGGGACCGATCTCAAAGCCGCGGCGGTGGCGTGGGCGTTGGTGGCCTTGGAATCGTTTACGAAAGGGATGCCCCGGATTTCCCCCACGTACTCCATCCGGTGGGGCTGCCTCAAGGCGGGGGCGATGGCGGCGAAAGGGGGCGGCGTTGAGGTGAGCTCGGGGAAAAGGGCGGAAGCCGCGGCGAAAGCAGCCTTGAGATCGAGCACAAGATGCTCGGGAAGGCTACCTCCCCACCCGAAGGGCAGGGCGATCTCATCGTAGAGGAGAACGCGAGCCCGGGGAGCCAAGGTGGAAAGGAGCTCCCGTGATAGGATGGCGATGTCCTCACACCGCTGGCGCCGGAAGACCCTTGCTTTGGCCGCGAAGTACGCCCCGAGCGTCCCGTGGTGGTCCAGATGATCCGGAGCGAAGTTGAGGAAAACCGCCACCTCCGGGCGGAACCGCTCCGTCCACTCAAGCTGGTAGGAGCTTACTTCCAACACCCACGGGCGACCCTCGGCCTCCGCCGCGGTGGCGATGGCCGGGGCTCCGATGTTCCCGGCAACCACCGGGCGCCTCCCCGCGGCAGCGAGGATCCTTCCCACGAGGGCGGTGGCGGTGGACTTCCCGTTGGTCCCGGTTACAGCGATCACAAATGAGGGACGGGCCAGCCGCCACGCCACCTCGAGCTCGGATATCACGGGGATTCCCCGGCGCACCGCTTCACGCAGCACGGGCTCATGGGGGGGGACACCCGGACTGGGGATGATGAGCTCGCACTCCAAGGGGGCCTCCGAATGACCTCCTTCCTCCCATCGGACGCGGTACCGGAAAAGGAAGCCCTTCTCTTCCTCGCTGAGCATCCTCTTTTCGGAGAGGAAAAGGGAAAGCCCAAAAGAGGAAAGGACCCGAACCAGGGCCCGGCCCGTCCTCCCCAAGCCCAGGATCGCCACCCGCTTCGCCGGGTAGGGCCACCTCACTCCTTTAGCGCCTCCTGCAGGCGTCGCTCGAAGACCATCCGTGGCTCCAGTCGGGGAAGCTGCAGGTAGTACTCCACCACCTGGTCAAGCGCCCCCTGGGGGACCAACCCCACGATCTCCGATTCCACCACGGAGACCCCGTACCGGGCCGCCTCGCGGCGGATGAGTTCCAGTACCCGGGGGATAGGGGTCTTCTTGTAATTCGTGAGGTTCATGGAGACCTGGACCAGGCCCCGCTCCTTGATCTCAAACCCCAGGGCCTTCACGTAGCGCAGTCCCCCCGACGAACCCCGGATCGCCTTGGCGATGGCCTTGGCGATGCGGACATCGTTTGTGTTCAGGTAGACGTTGTAAGCGATAAGGAACTCTCGGGCCCCCACTGCCACCACCCCGGCGGTGGGATGCACCTTCGGTTCGCCGAAATCCGGGGCCCAGGCAGGGTCCTTTATCTTCTCGAAGAAGCCCTCGAACTCGCCCTTCCGGATCGCCGCCAGATCTTCCCGCTCCGGTTTGGTGGCGGAGTTGGCGTAGAGGTAAACCGGTACCCGGAAACGTTCCCAGATCCCCTGCCCCACCTCCCGGGAAAGGGCGATGCAGTCCTCCATGGTGACCCCCCGCACCGGGACGAAGGGCACCACGTCCACCGCGCCCATGCGGGGATGCTCCCCCTTGTGGGACCTCAAATCGATCCTAGGCAGGGCTTCCTGGAAGAGGGCGAACACCGCCTCCTTTACCCCCTCCGGGGTCCCGGCGAAGGTAAAGACACTTCGGTTGTGGTCAGGATCGAACTCGACATCCAGGACCCTTATCTCGGGAACCCGCCTCAAAGCGGCGGCGATGGCGTGGATGGTCTCCTGGTTCCTGCCCTCCGAAACGTTGGGCACACACTCAACGATCTTCTCCCACATCGTCCCTCACCACGAGCGTGAGCAGGGCCTCGGCTGCCAGCTTCCCGTCCACCTCGGCCCTTACCTCGGCCCGCAACACGGGCCCCCGGCGGCGCGCCACCTGGGCAGTGAACAGGAGCACATCGCCGGGGACCACGGGGCGGTGGAACCGTGCCCGCTCCACCGCCCCTAGAAACGCGATCTTCCCTTCCTCCAGGAGAAGCCCCGCGGTCTGGGCCATTCCCTCCAGGATCATCGTCCCGGGCATGATGGAGGGATATGGGGGACGGAAGTGCCCTTGGAAGTAGGGTTCATTCACCGTGACACATTTCCGCGTCACCACCCTTCCCTCCCCCCGCTCCACCACCCGGTCGATGAGGAGGTAGGGATATCCTACCGGAAGCGACCGCTTGAGCTCCTCCACGTCCATCTATGTCAAGAAGAAGCGGCGAAAAGCTTCCAAAGCCGCTGCTCCACCAACGGGCTCAGGTCGTCCACCGTCTCGGCGTTGCGGAAGACGAGGACGTCCTTCCGGCGGAGAACGAGATCATAGCCCTTTTCCTGGGCCACGGCCTGGGTGACCTCCACGATCTTCTGGGCCGCGATCTGGGTGAGGAGCTGATCCAGCTGCTGGAACGCGTTCTGAAGCGCCTGGTACTTGACCATGAACGCCTGCTCGTCCACCACGCCCAGCTTCGCTTCGTCCAAGAGCTTTTTTATTTCATCCATGGCGGGGGCGGCTTGCTCCCTGAGGTGCTCCAGATCGGCCTTGAGGTTGGCGAACCCGGGCGAGGCGATCATCTTGTCGAGCATGGACATGTCCACGTTATACTGGGCCTGGAGGAGCTCCACTTGGAGCACGTAATACTGCTGCCTGAACTCGTCCTCCTCGATCTCCCCCTTCAACCGGCGGGACTGGAGCTCGGTAATGGCACGCTTCTTCTCCTCCATCACCGCTCGCTCCGCCTGTACCTGGGGAATGAAGACCTTGATGAAGAGGCCATCGGCATCCACATATCCGACCTTCAATCCCGGACCTCCGGCGGCCCCGAGCCCGGCTACCTTCTGCTCGAGCCCCCCGATCCGGTCCCCCAGCTGGGAGAGCTTCCCCTCCAGCTGGGAGAGCTTTCCCTCGAACTCCCCCACCTTGCCTTCCACGCTCTTTATGCGGCTCCCGTAGGCGGAGAACTCCCCGATCTTCGCTTCCAGGGTCTCCACCCGGGCCGTGAGCTCCTCGCCCGCGGGGCCGCCCTTCTGGGGGGTGACGAACCCCGCGACCAACCCCCCCACAAACCCGGCCACCAACGCCACCACGATCGCGTAACCGATTCCTTTCATCGCCTTACCTCCTTAGTGTTTTTGCCTCCTCAGAAGAGGGGTGCCCAGCCGAACTCGAACTGGGGTACCCAGTTCCACGGCCGATCGTTCGGCCAGGCCAGATCGATCCGTACAAAGCTCCCCATGATCCTGGCGGCGAGCTCGATCCCCGCCGATGTCTTCGCTTCGCGATCGGCCAGGGACAGTCCCAGGTCCCAAAAGAGGGCCAGGTGGAAACCTTGGGCCAGCTCCACCCGGAACTCGGTGTTGAGAAGGAGGAGGCGGTCGGTGCTTTTCCGAATCGTCGCTCCCCGCACCGAGTTGACACCGCCGAACTCGAAGCGGTATTCCGCCGGGAGATCGAACCCCCACCCGAAGAGGAGCCGCTGCGCCAGGGCTCCCCGCACCTCGCCCCGGCCGAAATCCACCGGCTGGAAGCCGGCCAGCTCCGCCCGCAAGGACAGGTACCGGACCCCTGGGGCGAAGTCCCCCGCCTTGGCCAAGGAGATCCTCCCCAAAAGCCCCCTGCGGGGGAAGAAGAAGGGATCATCCCGGGAGTCGTGGGTGAGGCCGACCTCCAGCACGTTCCGCGGCGGAAGCTCCTCTTCTCTCCAGCGAAGCTCCGAGGTCAATCCCAGGTCCAGGTCCCAGAGGAAGGCCACGGGGTATGACAGGGAAAATTTGCCCCCGAGGGTTCGGGTTTCCTCCTTCAGCCTGTGGTAACCCTCAAGGGAAAGCTTTTTCAAAAGAGGGAGGGCGTGGGAGGTCCAACGCACGCTCCAGGTGCTGGAGGTTTCCCCCGTGAGCCCGTGCTTCAAGGAAAGCGAAAGGTCGTTGGCGGTCCCAAAGAGGTTCCTTTGGGTGTACTCGATGTTTCCCACAATTCCTCCGCTCTCGGGTGCGTAGCTGAACGAGCCACGGATGTTGCCCAGCTTCTCCAGTTCTTTCACGGAGATCTTGAGGACAAGCCCTTCTTCCTGGCGCACCGGCTCCAGGTTCACCCGGCTGAAGTAGCCCAAAGCCTTGAGCGCCTGCTGGGCGGCGAAGAGGCGGGCCCGGGTGAGGTGTTCCCCCTCGTGCAGGCCTAGCACCCGGCGGATTACCGATTCCTTGGTGCGGGTGTTCCCGGTTATCTCGATCCGGGAAATAACCCCTTCCAATACCCTCACCTTGAGGACCCCGTCCTCGACCCCTTCCGGGACCAAGTCCACCATGAAGTACCCCTCGCGCATGTAGTAATCGAACACGCCCTTCAGGGCCTCGAGGACGTCGTAATTGGTGGCCTTACCTTCGGGCAAGGCCCCGATGAGCTGTGAGACGAGCTCGGGGGGGAAGACGGTGACCCCCACAAGCTCTATGCCCTTAAGCTCCGTGGGCGCGGGCAAAAGCACCCTTTCCTTCAGCTCCCAGTGGAGGTAAACGCCTTTCCGCTCTTCGTCCATTTCGGGCTCTAGCTGTACGTCACGGAAGAAGACGGAGGAAAGCAGGCGCCGATAGCTTTCCCGAATCTGGGACATGCGGCCTACCTTGCCCACCGGGACCTGGACGAGGGCCGCCGCCGCCTCTTCCGGGACCGTTTCCAGCCCGGAGAATACGTGGCCCAGGATGGGAAGGAATTCGAACTCTATCACCAAGGTAGACCCCTTAGGCTCGGCTTTGGTGATCTGCACGGTGGCGATGTCGCTTTTGTCGCGGAGCATTTCCAACACCTTCTCGAGGGCCTTGCGGAACCTCTGGGCGTTGAGCACCTCCCCTTTCTTCACCCCGTTTTCTTCCAGGGTGTGGAGGATTTCGTTTTTGGAAACGTAAAGCCCCTGGGACAACCAGTGGATAAGATAAGGAATAAGGCCCTCCTTGAAACCGGGCGATTCCGGAAGGCCGCGGATCTCTATCTTTTCGATCACGGGGTACTCGACCACATAAAAGCGCACCACCACGGTATCGTCTTCAACCGAGAGCTCGGGCTTGACCTGTGCGAAGTACCCCATCTCCTCCAGGGCCTTCGCCGCCTCCTTCACCCGCAATGCGTCGATGGTATCCCCCTCTTTGAAGCCGATGGCCTTCAGGATCTTGGCGGTGGGGACATGCACGTTCCCGATGATCTCGATCCGCCCCACCGTGAAGGGAGTTTGGGCGTACAGGGACGAACCCACGGCAAGAAGAAGGAACAACAAGAAGATCTTCTTCACGTCTCACCCTCCTTCTGTGGCCGATATTGTAACGCCTCAGCAATATGTTCGGGCTTTATGATATCGGCCCCTTCTAAGTCCGCAATGGTACGCGACAACTTTAGCACTCGGGAATAGGCCCGGGCGGAAAGGCCGTAGTGGTCGATGGCCTTGGAAAGGAGGTTCCGGGCCTCGCGGGATAGGGGGCAAAACCTCTTGAGCTCTTTGAGATCCATTTCCGCATTGGTACGGGGCTTCCCGAAACGCGCCAGCTGCAACTCCCGCGCCGCCGCGACCCTTTCCCTCACGGCCGCCGATGGCTCCCCACCCCCTTCGCCCAAGAGCTCATCCCGGGACAGCCGGGGCACCCTCACGAAGAGGTCTATCCGATCCAGAAACGGCCCCGAGAGCTTCCTCCAGTAGCGCTGGATCTCGTGGGGGCGGCAGCGGCACGGGTGATGGGGGTCGCCCAAATACCCGCAGGGGCAGGGGTTCATGGCCCCCACCAGGGTGAAGGAGGCGGGGAAGGTCACCGAGACCCCGGCCCGGGTGATGGTGATCCGCCGGTCCTCCAGGGGCTGGCGTAGGGTCTCCAGGACCTTTCTGTCGAACTCGGGAAGCTCGTCCAAAAACAGTACTCCGTGGTGGGCCAGGGTTATCTCC
>Ga0209410_1000493_pt1 | contig 18343 bp, 16 predicted proteins | sample Mar14436cmmetaG_FD_184135 | JGI IMG/M metagenome (GOLD analysis project Ga0209410, IMG submission 184135) | Marine hydrothermal vent microbial communities from Guaymas Basin, Gulf of California to study Microbial Dark Matter (Phase II) - Marker... ... | reverse complement strand
CTACTTATTATTTAGATTTGATGAATAAGGTGAAAAAAGCCATAGAAACTCCTGGTCCTGCCTATCTCCATTGTCTATCAGCCTGCCCCACAGGCTGGCGGTGTGCTCCTAATTTAGCCATCGAAGTGGGGCGTTTGGCTGTGGAGACAGGGGTCTTTCCCTTATATGAGGTAATAAATGGCCGATATAAAATTAATTATCCACACCGTCGTTTAAAACCCGTAAGACAATATTTAGAAACGCAAGGGAGATTCAGACACCTCACCGATGAATATATTGAAATCATCCAGGAAAGGGTGAATAAAGAAATGGCCAAACTCAGAGCCTTAGAGCGATTTGCTAGTTTTTATGAAAGTGTCTTGGTTAATTTCTAGGGTGCATTGGCACTTGTCTTAATTGTAGGCCACTTATTTCAAGGAAGGTTTAAGTCTATTCTAGTAGAAAAGGAAAGTTATGTGCCAGGATGATGCAGATATATACAGCTTGTTGAAAAACTCAGATGCACATTACCTTTACCCAACCTGTTCCCTAGTTTAGCACGCGGCGGAGCGCTGTCAGAGCCGTAAGCCCAAAGGGTGCGGAGTGAAAGCGAACCTAGGATGTTAAACTAGGGAGTATTGACAACTTGTTTATTTCAGTTTCAATAACATGAATTTTACAAAAAGGAGCGTGGAGTGAAAACAAATCCTATCTTCTGGGTAGAAGAAGAAGTAGCCATTTTAGACCAGCGTCTTTTACCTGAAAAAGTAGTGTATATAAGATGTAAAAGATATCAACAAGTAGTCCAAACTATCAAAAATATGGCCATTCGGGGAGCACCAGCCATTGGTATTGCTGCTGCTATGGGTGTGGCGCTCGGTGTTTGGAAATTAAAATCTGCTAGAAGGCTTGAAGAAAGGTTTCAAAAAATCTGTCAAACTTTAACTAATACTCGCCCTACGGCCCATAATCTTTTTTGGGCCATTGAGAGAATGAAAAAATGTTTTTATTCTCATAAAAATAGCTCATTGCCTGAGTTAAAAAAATGTTTGCAGAAAGAGGCAGAAAACATCTTGGAAGAAGATATTGCTACTAATAGAAAAATTGGGCAAAATGGAAAGGGATTAATTAAACCTGGTATAACTGTGCTCACTCATTGTAATGCTGGGGCATTGGCCACTGGTGGCTATGGCACTGCTTTAGGGGTTTTGCGAGCAGCCTGGGAAAGTGGAGTAAGATTTAAAGTCATAGCCGATGAAACCCGGCCTTATCTGCAAGGTGCTCGGCTTACTGCCTGGGAGTTACAGCAAGAAGGCATTCCTGTAACTATTATTACTGATAGCACCGCGGGTTACCTTATGTCTCAAAAAAAGATTAATTTGGTCATTGTGGGAGCAGACAGGATTGCCGCTAATGGAGATACTGCTAACAAAATCGGGACCTATAGCCTAGCTATTTTGGCCAAACACCACAATATCCCTTTCTATGTGGCTGCTCCTTTTTCTACTATTGATTTGAAAATTGCTAATGGTCAACAGATTCCAATAGAAAAGCGCCCTGGGAAAGAACTGGCTTATTTGGGTAAAAAATGTATTTACCCTCAGGGGGTCAATGCGCTATACTATGCCTTTGATGTAACCCCTGCTAGATATATCACTGGAATTATTACAGAAAAAGGAGTTATAGAGCCACCTTTTAAAAAAGCTATAAACAGACTATCTAGGAGGCTCCAAAATGGATAAAAAGGCAAAATTCATATGGTTAGATGGCAAATTGATAGATTGGAACCAGGCTCAAATTCATGTCCTCAGTCATACCCTGCATTATGGATTGGGAGTATTTGAAGGCATTCGCTGTTATAAATGTCAAGATGAGCGTTCAGCCGTATTTCGCTTAAAAGACCACATTCGGCGGCTTTTTGATTCTGCTCAGGCCATGATGCTTGAAATCCCCTTTAGCAAAGATGAAATTTACCAAGCAGTCATAGAAACTTTAAAAACCAATGGGCAAAAAGAAGCCTATATACGCCCTATTGTCTTTATTGGTGATGGAACAATGGGTCTTTATCCTGGGGAGAATCCTATCAGGGTATCCATTATCGCTTGGGAATGGGGAAGTTATTTAGGAAAAGAAGGGTTAAAACAAGGTATTAGGGCGAAAATTTCCTCTTTTACCCGACATCATGTAAATATTATGATGACCAAAACAAAAACCTGTGGCAATTATGTCAATTCTATCTTGGCAAAACTAGAGGTAGTTAAGGCAGGCTATGATGAGGCTATTATGCTAGACACAGAAGGTTATGTCTGTGAGGCCACTGGAGAAAATATCTTTATTATTCGGGATAAAGTATTAAAAACACCACCCTTAACTTCTGTTTTACCAGGTATTACCCGAGATTCCATTATTACTTTAGCTCAAGATTTAGGCTATAAGGTAGAAGAGAAACGTTTTACCAGAGACGAACTCTATATTGCCGATGAGGCGTTTTTCTCTGGTACAGCAGCAGAAGTTACCCCTATTCGGGAGGTAGATGATAGACAAATTGGAGAAGGAAAACCAGGTCCTATTACTCAAAAAATTCAAAAGTTATATTTTGATGTGGTAAAGGGCAAAATAGAAAAATATCACTCTTGGTTGGATTTTATAACATAGACTGTACCATACCCACATGGGGCAGGACACCCTCTTTAAACTATTGTAAAACACTTTTTACCACATCCATTATATTTTCAATTACATACTCAACCTCTTTATCTGTCATACCTGGATAGATGGGTAAAGAGACCGCCCTTTCATAAACCCACTCACAATCTGGAAAATCAGAGGGATCATCGTGAAAACTCTCTTTATAAAATGGAAATCTATATAGGGGGATAAAATGCACACTTGTTCCAATCCCCTTCTCTTTTAACCCTTCAATAAAACTATTCCTTATTCCCTTAGTCCTTAACTTTATTGAATAAAGGTGCCATGATGTATCCCCATTGTCCTTAATGCTGGGTGTAATTATCTCCTCTATATCCTTAAAGGCCTCTGTATACCTTTTTGCAATCCTCTTCCTTTTCTTATACATAAAATCCAATTTTTTTAACTGTTCTATACCCAATGCGGCCTGGATATCTGTCATGTTGTATTTATAACCAAGCATTGAAACCTCATAGTACCAACTGCCTTCTTTAGAATATCTTCTCCAGGCATCTTTCCCGATTCCATGCAGTCTCATACACCTCATCCTCTCAGCCCACTCCTCATTGTCTGTGCATAGCATACCGCCTTCACCAGTAGCAAGGGGCTTTGTGGCATAGAAACTAAAGCATGTAATATCCCCAATGGTTCCTATCTTTTTCCCTTTATAAAAAGAGGGAAGGGCATGGGCCGCATCCTCAATCACAAAAAGATTATACCTTCTTGCAATCTCCCGAATCTCATCCATATCACATGGTTGACCTCCATAGTGGACAGGGATTATTGCCCTTGTTTTTTGAGTAATCTTCTCTTCTATTTTATTTACATTGATATTACATGTATCCCTTTCTATATCAACAAAGACAGGCCTTGCCTTAAAATAGCAGATTGCCTCCCCTGTAGCTGCAAATGTAAAAGGAGAGGTAATCACCTCATCGCCCTGCCTTAAACCAATTGCCTCAAGTGCCAAATGAAGCGCAGCAGTGCAGGAGTTTAGGGCTACAGTATTCTTGCAACCAATATATTTTCTAAATTCCTCTTCAAACTCTATTGTCTTTGGCCCCATAGTAAGCCAACCACTTTTTAGTGTATCTTTTACCGCATCTATCTCACTCTTTGTAATATATGGTCTATGAAAGGGGATCTGCATTCTCATTTTGATTTGTTAAAGCACACTTAACACTTCTTTTAAAGAATATCTGCCACTAAATTCTAATTGCATTCTGTCCTCCTCTTTTTAAAACTTTAACATTCATATTAAACCTCCTCGCCTTTGCAAAGCCACATTTCAAACATAATGTAAAATTTAGGTAGCGTCAAGCTTAGGCCTACATCATCATTTTTCCACCTATGAAGTGGACGCTAATTTTTAAAAAATTTGTTGACAAGTTAAGAAATTTTAAAGTATAACAGGCTATTGAAAAAGTTAGATGCACATTACCTTTAACCAACCTGTTCCCTAGTTTAGCACGCTGTTCCGTTTCCGCCCCCTTTGGGTTTACGACTCTGGCGAAAACCACCCTGAAGGGCCTGGTCTTGATGGCTTAACGGAGCAATCTGCTAAGCTATAATTAACGCCTAATTTTCGGGGAATGTCTAAATTCCAGATAAGAGGACAGCATAAATGTCTCCCTTGAAATTGATGCGTTAATTGACTTCGGATTTATTCCATGCTAAAAACTTTGTTGAAATGAAGGAATATAAGAAAATAGTTTTGATAGCAGTTATTGTCATAGCTTTAGTAAGTATAGGCATCTATTATCTTTTAGTTTATGAACAACCAAAAGAGCTCTTTTTGTCAAACAAAGGTTTAGAGAAACCACAGGAAGTCATAAAAAAACCTCCATCCCAAGTTCCTGCAGAAAAACCGGCCATAAAAGAACAGAGAAGGATTCCTGAAGTTGCATTAGACCTAGATAAGAGCGATGATACATTGAGAAAACTAGCCAAGGAATGCTCTTCTCATCCTCAATGGGCTATCTGGTTGAGTAACAAAAATTTGATGAGGAAGTTTACCGCTGTAATAGATAATATTGCCCAAGGGGTGAGTCCCCGTCCTCACATCCCTTTTTTAGCTCCTCAAGCGAAATTCCAGGTAATTAAAAAAAATGGATTAGTTTATCTCAATCCTGCTAGCTATAAACGATATAATTTAATAGCAGATGTTTTTGCCTCCTTAGATGTGGAAGGTTGTGTAAAGATTTATCAACAGTTAAGACCTCTTTTTCAAGAAGCATACCAGGAACTCGGGTATCCCCATCAAGATTTCCAAGACACACTTTTTAAAGCCATTATTGAACTGCTTAAGACCCCATTAGTAAAGGGTGAGATTTTATTAAAGAAGAAAGTAATTACATACCAAATGGTTGACCCCCAGTTAGAACAACTTAGTCCTGCCCAAAAGCATCTCATTCGTATGGGACCAGAAAATACCCTTAAAATTCAAGAAAAATTGCGAGAAATGGCCTTAGCTTTGGGAATTCCACAAAACCAAATTCCCCCATCTAGAGTTTACTATCCCAAAAACGAACAGTAGAAACTAATAATATGACAAGCTGGGCAAATAAATAGGAAAATAAGGGATGTCAACAACTCTTAGTTCCTGAAAAAGTTATTGATTGTCTTTTAGATCCGTTCCAACACACAAATGATGGATGGGTAACTCTTAACAGGCTATTGAAAAACTCAGATGCACATTAACCCCAAATTCGTGATTACTTTACAAAAAGACCGTAAGTCTAGCAAAATTTTCAAAAACATACAGGCTGTTGAAAAAGTCATTTTTTTCTCAGACCCCTTCATGGGCTAACAAGAGCAAAATATTATCCATAATCGCCTGAATTTAGCTACACGAAGCCCCATATACTCCTTAGCTTCACCTAAAAGTGGCCATATTAAAACCTTTTTTCCTTTAGAACCCAATAAGACTTGGACAGAAATGGAGGCGGCAACCGGACTCGAACCGGTGAATCGCGGTTTTGCAGACCGCTGCCTTACCACTTGGCTATGCCGCCTTATGGAGCGGGAAACGGGATTTGAACCCGCGACTTCCACCTTGGCAAGGTGGCGCTCTACCCCTGAGCTATTCCCGCTATTAAATTTAATATATCCTTACAAAAATTTTTGTCAAGGGAGGTAGACAATTAGTGTATTTTTTGTTATTGACAAGAGGGGGTGAAATGTTTAATTAAACTTTGGCACTCTATTAAAGAGAGTGCTAAAAGGTTGATTTAATATTATGTTATCTGAACGAGCAAAGCAGGTCTTAAGTGCAGTTGTTCAAATGTACATTACCACGGGGGAACCAGTAGGTTCTCGAGCCGTATGGAAGCAATATAAGTTTTCTATAAGTCCGGCTACTATTCGCAATATTATGGCTGATTTAGAAGAAATGGGATTATTTTATCAACCTCATACTTCAGCCGGGAGGGTGCCAACTGAGTTGGGATGGAGAATTTACATTGATGCTTTATTAGAAAAAAGACCTTTATCCCAAAAATGCAGGAAGCAAATAAGACAGAGCTTAAAAGAAGACAGAGATAATATAGAAAAGATTCTCAAAGAGAGCTCAAAAATTTTATCTTCTTATTCTCAACATGCAGGAATAGTAGTTGCTCCTAAGTTTTCTACAATTATTTTAAAATATATAGAGTTTGTCCAGTTGAGAAAGAATTCTATTCTTACTATTATTGTAGGAAATAGGGGGATGGTGTACCACCGGGTAATTTCTGCTCCTACCGTTATTTCTCAGCAAGATTTGACCCGATTTGCCAACTACCTAAATACATCTTTTACCGGGTTAACCTTGGGAGAGGTCAGCCAGAGATTAATAGAAGAGATGAAAAAAGATAAAGCAAGATTTGATACCATTTGGAATAAGGTATTCCAACTAAGTCAACATATGTTTTGGCCCGAAAAAGAACAAATTTATATAGAGGGAACTGTGAATATCCTTAATTATCCTGAATTTTCAGATGTGGAGACACTTAAGTCTTTATTGGTTGCCTTTGAAGAAAAAAGTATTATTGCTCGGCTGTTAGAGAAGACTATGCGAGATGCTAAACCCCAGGTGTTTGTAGGTTCTGAGATTGAGCAAAAAGAACTCAGAGAATGCGGAATTGTTGCTTCTCCATATATGAGTGGAGATAGCGTGTTGGGAACAGTGGCAGTAATTGGGCCGATACGGATGAATTATGCTAGTGTAATTCCTTTAGTAGAATATACAGCTCAAGTATTAAGCGAAATTTTGGCTAAAAATGAATAAATAAGGGAGGAAGGATGAGTAAAAAAAAGAAGGTTTCTCAAGAAGTTCAAATAGAAGAAAAAGAAGCAGAGATTAGCCCAGAAGAGGTTGAAAAGTTAAAAACAGAATTAGATAAAAAGACAAAGGAAGCACAAGAATACTATGAAAAATGGTTACGTACTATGGCTGAACTGGATAATTTAGAGAAGCGTACAGAAAAACAACAGTCAGAATACCTCAAATTTGCTAATGAACAATTACTTAAGGAATTGTTACCGGTAGTGGATAATTTAGAAAGAGCAGTGGACCATGCTCATTCTTCTAATGACATGAAGGGGCTTTTAGAAGGAGTAGAACTTACTTTAAAAATGCTTCACCAGTGCTTAGAAAAATTTGGCGTAAAACCTGTTAAAACAGTAGGAGAAAAATTTGACCCTTATGTTCACGAGGCAGTTAAGATTGAAGAAACAAAGGAAGAGGAAGATATGGTGGTAGAAGAGCATCAAAAAGGGTATCTTTTACATGATAGACTGCTCCGTCCCGCCTTAGTAACTGTAGCCAAAGCTAAAACACAATGAGACGTTTTTTAATTGGGCTCTTTTTTTTTCTTTTCTTTATCACTCCTGTTTTTGCTTTTGATTTTTGGGGTGGTTCTGGCTATGATATTTGTTGTTTACTCCCTCTAAATGGCGAAAATGAAAAGTTAGGCGAAAGTGTTCTTAAGGGTTTATTATTAGGATTAGATGTATTAAAGACTTCTTCTTTTTCTGTATGTGTATATGATAGTGGTGGTATTTCAGAGATAGCCTTGCAGGCTCTCAAGAATATGGAGAGACAAAATTGTGATATACTTATAGCTCTCTTAGGGAAAAATACGGCTCAACCGGTGATATCCAGTGCTTATAGAATAGGACTTCCTGTCATAGCACTTACTGCGGAGTCAAATATCCTTAAGGGGAAAGGTTTTATTTATAGAGATTTTATCACTCCGCAAATTCAAATAGAAAATTTATTAGATTCGGTGATGAGAAAGTTAAATTATACTTCTTTTGCAGTGTTTTATCCTGAAGACCAATATGGAGAGCAGTATCTGAAACTTTTTATAACAGGAGTGAGAAAAAGAGGTGGCAGTGTTATAAAAGTGATTCCATATCCTCCTAAAACTACTGACTTTGCCATCCAAATAAAGTCCCTTCTGGGCAAGGAGATAGTAAAGGAAAAACCGGAGAAGACATTGAAAACACCTACTCATTTTCCCTTTGATGCTATATTTATTCCTGATAATGCTCTAACTTCAGCATTTATTATCTCTCAATTTGCCTATTATAACGCCAAAAATCTGGTGTTTTTGGGAACAGCTCTTTGGGACGATCCCGAATTTGCCAAAATGATCAAAGGTTACTGTAGGGCTGCTTATTTTCCCACGGGATTCACTCTTCAGGCAAAACAGCCCTGGGTGAGACAGTTTATCAATGATTTCCGTAAGAATTACCATGTTTTCCCAGACTATCTTTCTGCTCAAGGATATGAAGTAGGGCGAATTTTATTATATTTGAATAGTCTTAATAGATTACCTCTAAAAAATATCCATGAGATCATTCAGAATTTTCCAGGCCCTACGGGTTTGACCAGTTTTTTGCCTAATGGAGAAGTAGTTAAAAAAATTTATATTATGGAGATTAAACATGGTAAATGCTTCATTATGCCTTAAAACAGGTATAGTTAAGGATGCTCGATATTTAGACCACAATCCTGGTTCCTGGCATCCGGAGTCTCCCCAAAGGTTAAAAGTCATTTACCAATATATAGATCAAATAAGGGAACTTTATAAAGAGATTCCTCCCTATTATGCCTCTGAGGAAGAGATTTCCCTCATTCATACCCCTCAATATATTCATTCTATTGCTAGTACTGAGGGAAAGGAAGTAACACTTGACCCTGATACAGTAACTTCTCCTCATTCTTATCAAACGGCCTGTCTGGCAGTAGGGGGCGGATTAAGCTTAATCAAAGCCATTTGTGATAAAGAGATTGATAATGGTTTTGCCTTGATAAGACCACCTGGCCATCATGCTGAAAAAAACAAGGCCATGGGGTTTTGCCTTTTTAACAATATTGCCATTGCCACTGCTTATATTCAAAAAAACCATTTAGAAAAAAAGATTTTTATTGTTGATTGGGATGTTCATCATGGCAATGGAACACAACACGCATTTTATGATTCTTCGGATGTGCTTTATTTCTCTATCCATCAGTATCCTCACTATCCTTTGACCGGAAGGATAGATGAAATAGGGAAAGGCAAAGGGAAAGGATTTACCGTCAATGTGCCCTTAAGTTCTGGATATACAGATGAGGATTATATTTACCTTTTTTTACATCTCCTTTATCCTATTGCCCTTAAATTTAAACCTGATTTTATCTTGGTTTCTGCAGGTTTTGACCCTTATATTGAAGACCCTTTAGGAGGCATGCGGATTACGGTAAATGGTTTTGCCTTAATGACCCAGATTTTAAAGGATTTAGCAGCTCAAGTCTGCAATCATCGTTTAGCTTTGTTTCTTGAAGGAGGTTATCATCTTGAAGGCATGGCTAAATCAGTAGTAGCAATTATTAAAGTACTTTCAGGCGAACAAATGAAATTGCCTGAATTGACCCACTATCAACCCAGTGCGGAAATTAGCCATGTTATCACATGGCATAAGGAGATTTGGAAAATTTGATATTTTTGGGTTTTTTCAAAAAACAAAAATACTGATCATGTTTTAACAGCCATCCAGAAGGTAAAATAGAAATGTTGAATTCCTTCCCTTTCAAGCGGCTGAAAAGGCTGTTTAAGAGATAAAAATGGCAATTTATGGTGAAACACTGTTTTAATGACATTTTTAAAGGTAAGATAAATGAATAACTACCCTGGGAAGAACTGATTTTGAATATACATTTTTCGGACATGAGAGTGATGCTTCCTATGGCGTTTAATTGTTTTTGAATTCTAGCCAATCTAGAGAGTGTTTTCTTAAAGGCAGGGAGTTCTATTTTAAATTTTGCCAGAGGTTTTGTGGTAAGAAGCGATTTTAAAAGGCCAAGGGCATTATTTTCTTCAGAAATAAGGCGAAGGCTGATTTTTAGCTGGGGTAGGGAAATAAGAAGGCTTTGAGAAGTAAAAAAGAGAGAGGCCTGTTTTTCAGAAATAAAATCCAAGGCCTTTACTAGATGGCGTGTAGAGGTATAAGGCACAGTGAAATTATGCGTTAAGGATGATAAAATGGGTGTAAAGGCACAAGAGATAAGAAGATGATTTTCACTCCAGGCTCCTAAATGGGCTTTTTGGAAAAAAAGAAAGATTTTTTCTCCTTCCTGAGAAATAATACTGGCTAAATCAAGGATTTTTTTTAGGGTTTGAACAGGAATTATCCCTAAACTTTCTCCTTTAATTGGAGTAAAAGAAATGGAAGTAGGTTGAATGTTTAAAATTAATTTTTCATTAGGAGTTATAAATTTCAGGGATGAGGCCAATTCTATCTTAACATCTTTATCTGTTTTATCTTTAACGAAAGAACGTAGGGGGTCTAAAGGAAAACTGTAAGCATAAGGTAAATGGACATTGGGTTTAATCATCAAAAACGCATTAAGAAAATCATCACCTCCAGCAAGATAAAGGTTTTTTTGAGAAAAGAAAACAAGCCCCCTTTTCTCTTGAGAGCCGATGATGCGGTCAAAAAAATTCAAGGCCTTACTTAAATTACTAATTGGGAGGCGAAAAACAACCACCATCTTATCTTACAGGGTTCTTTTCCCTGGCGCAACTGTCTCCCAAAATCCGTAATAACTTTAAAAAACCCACAAATGTAATAACTGACCGTTTTCTTTCAAAGTTATTACTGTTTGAGGAGCTTACTTTTCTTTATTTTCGGAAGGTTTTTAAAAATTCTGGGGAAAGTCCTGTCAATTAAGCATCTTGACAGAAGTAAAGGAGACAAAGTATTATGCCTATATGTTGAGAAAAGAAATATTATATTTTGAAAAACCAGGACCCGCCAATACCCAAGCATGTCTTAATATTTTAGAGCGTTTAGTCCAGGAAGGTTATAAAGATTTTGTAGTAGCTTCCACTACTGGTGAAACAGGACGGTTAGTAGCAGAAAAATTAGCCCCTTACAATATAAATTTAGTGGTTATTGGCCATTGTGTGGGGTTCAAAGGCCCCAATCAAGATGAGTTTTTACCTCAAAACTACAACGCTATTTTGTCTGCTGGAGGACAGGTTTACAAAGGAACCATTCTTACCCATTCTCTGGAAAAGGCCCTTTCCCAAAAATTTAATGGTATCTATCCTACCATGCTGATTGCTGAAACACTGCGCAGATTAGGACAGGGAATGAAAGTATGTTGTGAAATTGTGATGGAGGCCTGTGATGCAGGCTTGATAGCTGAAGGTAAAGAAGTAGTAGCCATAGCTGGAACAGCCAAAGGAGCAGATACAGTGACTGTTATTAAAGCTGCAGCCTCAAAGCGCTTTCTGGAATTAAAGGTATTGGAAATTTTGGCCAAACCCAGGGCCTAGGTGAAAAAATGCTGGTATATGATTATTCTAACCTTATTGAAGAAAATATAGGCAAAGAAGGACTTCCGTCTAATTTTTTAGAAACAAACAAAGAGCTATTGCAAGAAATAGATAACGAGATTAAAGCTAAGCGCCAAGATGGTAGCTTTGGTTTTATGGAATTGCCTTTCCATCAGCCAGAATTGAATGAGATTAAAAAAATAGCTTCTGATGCTCACGGGAAATGGGAAAATATCATTGTATTGGGCATTGGCGGTTCTTCTCTGGGAGCTATGGCCATCCACCAGGCCCTTCATCATCATTTTTATAATCTTTTGAATGCAGAAAAGAGAAATGGCTACCCTAAAGTGTTTTTTATGGATAATATAGACCCTGAGTTAGTTCAGGGCATTTTAGAGGTGATTGATATAAAACACACACTTTTTTTGGTGATTAGCAAATCAGGTAAAACAGCCGAAACCCTCAGTCACTTTCTATTTTTTCTTGAGAAGGTGAGAAAAGAAGGAAATCCTATAAAGCAAATAATCATCCTTACTGATCCAGAAAAGGGACCTTTAAGGGAAATTGCTGATAATGAGGGATTTCGGGCCTTCTCTATTCCTCCCAATGTAGGGGGTAGATATTCGGTGCTTTCAGCGGTGGGATTAGTACCTGCGGCCCTTTTGGGTATAGATATAGATGCCTTATTGGCAGGGGCACGGGCCATGGCTAAGCGATGTGAGACTATAGAAAATCCTGCTTATCTCTTTGCCTTGATTCAGTTTTTGTTTTTACAAAAGGGAAAAAATATTCATGTGATGTTTCCCTATGCTCAAGCATTACTTGGTATGACTGATTGGTGGCGCCAACTGTGGGCAGAAAGTCTGGGCAAAGAAGGCAAGGGTCCTACCCCGGTTAAGGCACTGGGTGTAACAGACCAACATTCCCAGCTGCAGCTTTATATGGATGGTCCACGTGATAAAATTATCACTTTCATCACCGTGAAGGATTATAGAAATGAGGTGTTTATTCCGCATTGCTTTAAAGATTTTCCTGATTTAGCCTATTTAGGAGGCCATCCATTTAATGCATTAATACAGGCAGAACAACTAGCCACAGAAGCAGCCTTGACCAAAGCAAGTTGTCCTAACAGCAAAATTGTTTTAGATAACATTGATGCCTTTACTTTAGGAGAATTCATTTATTGTTTAGAGCTAGCTACCGTAAGTTGTGGGTTACTTTTAGAAATCAATCCTATAAATCAACCAGGAGTAGAGTTAGGAAAGCGTTATGCCAGGGCCTTAATGGGAGAACCCAATTTTCAGGAAGAAAAGAAAGAAATTGAAACATTAAAATGCATTCACGCCAAAGTGTAAGGCCCTTTAAGCTAGTAAAATATTTTTCTTATAGCAGTTTTTTTCTTATTTTACTTTCTTCTCTAACTCTTTCTTTTATTGTTTCCAAAGGTGCTAAATCTTTGATTTTACAGAAAAGTGAAGAGTATGCATTATTGGTAGCCAAAAATCTAAATCACCAGGTTTTTCTCCAATTTACCTTGCCTACAGTGGCTGTTTTTGGCCGTATTAGGCTGAGAGAAAGGGTCCAATTTGAGCGCCTGGACAGGATTGTAAGAAACACCCTTCATGGTTTTGATATAGAGCAAGTGAACATTTATGATGTAGAAGGCACTATTGCTTATAGCACAGATAAGGAGCTAGTAGGAAAAAAAATCAGTTTGCCTCCAGAATTTCAGATGGCCAAAAAGGGAAAATTGGCTTCTAGACTAGAAAAAAATAAATTGAAAACCTATGCTCCCTTTCGGGCAGAAAAGGCTCTAGCACAAGAAACCACTCTAGTACTGGGTATCTTTGAAATTACCCAAGATTTAAGCAAGGATTATAAAATCATTAAAAACTTTCATACTACAGTGATCGCTAGCTCTATTTTCATTATGGGACTTTTGTTTTTAGGACTAACCTTGATTGCTAAAAGGGCAGAGAGAATTATTGAAGCTAGGGCTGAAGAAAGGAGGAAATTGGAGGATAAACTGAGAAAAACAGAGCATTTGGCCAATCTAGGAGAAATGGTGGCCGCGGTTTCCCACGAGATCAAAAACCCTTTAGGAGTTATCAGCAGCACTGCTGAATTGTTGCAAAACAGAAAAAAGGGAGACGATACCCAAGCTCAATTAGCTCAAATTATTTTAGAAGAAGCCAAGAGACTTAATCAAACCTTGAGTGAATTTTTAGAGTTTGCCCGTCCTGAAATCCCTAAATTTGCACCATGCGCAATTACAGAAGTGCTGGACAAGATCCTAAGTTTTCTTAGCCCTGATTTTCAATCTCATAGGATTGAAGTGATAAAAGAATATAGAGATAATCCAGTTATAGAAGCCGATGCCCATCTATTACATCGTGCCTTTTTAAATATTATCATGAATGCCATTCAAGCCATGCCTTCTGGAGGTCAGTTGAAGGTTACAGTGGATATAGATCCTGATAATAAAGGAGTGGTAATTGTCTTTTCTGATACAGGCCCAGGTATGCAAGAAGAAATCTTAGAAAATATTTTCACCCCATTTTTCACTACTAAGGAAAAGGGAAGTGGTCTGGGTCTATCTATTGTGAAAAGAATTATTGAAAATCATGAAGGAAGGGTTAAAATTGAAAGTAAAATAGGAGAAGGAACAAGGGTGATAGTTTTTTTACCCTAAATGCAGATATGGAGAACATACTGGTTGTTGATGATGAAAAAAACTTCTTAATTGTTCTAAAGGCAGTTTTAGAAGAAGAAGGATATCAGGTTCTTACTGCCCAGGATGCCTTTTTTGCCCTGGAAATCCTTTCCCATACCGATGTTGATACAGTGCTTACAGATATGAAAATGCCACAGATGGATGGAATTCTTTTATTAGAAAAAATTAAACAAATTAATCCTGATTTACCAGTGATCATAATGACCGCTTATGGTACTGTAGAAAAAGCAGTGGAAGCTATGAAAAAGGGGGCATTTGACTATGTGTTAAAACCCTTTTCTAATGAAGAACTAAAAATTAACGTGCGTAAGGCCATTGATATGTATCACTTGTTGCGAGAGAATAGGCGGCTTAATCAGGCCTTGTATCAACGATATCACTTTGAAAATCTAGTAGGAAAGAGTAAGCCTATGCAGCGTATTTTTGATTTGATTAGAAAAGTAGCTAATACCAAAACCACTGTCCTCATTACAGGAGAGACTGGCACTGGAAAAGAACTTGTAGCCAAGGCCATTCATTATAATAGTGGACGGAAAAATGGCCCTTTTATATCTGTTAATTGTGGCGCCCTAGCAGAAAGCCTTTTAGATAGTGAGTTATTTGGTCATGAGAAAGGTTCCTTTACTGGTGCTGTTGCTTTGCGCAAGGGTAGATTTGAGTTAGCAGACAAGGGCACACTTTTTTTAGATGAAGTCAGTGAGATGTCTCCTGCCCTCCAAGTAAAGCTATTAAGAGTTTTACAAGAGAAAGAATTTGAACGCGTAGGTGGAACTAATACTATCAAGACCGATGTGCGTATCATAACTGCTTCTAATAAAGACTTAAAAGAGGAAATAGAGGCAGGAAGATTTCGGGAAGACCTTTATTACCGGCTTAATGTAGTTCATGTTCATTTACCACCTTTGCGGGAACGAACAACAGATATTCCTCTATTAGTGGCTCATTTTCTTAAAAAATATACTAAAGAAATGGGGAAAGGGAAGTTAAAGGTTACCCCTGAGACCTTAAATATTCTCTATAATTACTCTTGGCCGGGTAATGTCAGAGAATTAGAAAATGTAATAGAGAGAGCAGTAGTGTTGTGTTCAGAGGAAGAGATTAAACCTGAGCACCTCCCTGAGCATTTACGGGAGCAAGACACTTCAGTTCATGCTGAGATTTTTAGACATCTTCCTCCTAATCTCAAGTTACCTGAAATTTTAGAGGAAATAGAGGCCAGGTTTATTAAACATGCCTTAGTGCAAAATAACTTTGTTCAAGCAAAAGCAGCCAGGACATTGGGTATTACCAAAAGCTTACTTCAGTATAAAATTAAAAGGTATAAATTATTATCCTTAAAAGACTTGTAAGTATAAAAATTTGTATCTATTAAAAATCCTTTATTGTCTTAATAATCCAAAGATTATGAGAAACATAGTAAAAATTTTTGAACATTTTTAGTGTTTTTTAAAATTAAAAAGATGAGTATTTACTTATGTTATCAAAGTGGCACAGTTTTTGCTTCAGTTATTCAATTGAGAAAGCCTTTCACTTTTCTCCCTCCTCTCAGCCGATGGGTAAGACCATCGGCTTTTTTAATTTTTGACAAACCGTTCATTTTAGGATAGTTTAAAGTGTTTTCTGTGTCAGGTGAGAAAAATGAATCAGGTAAAAATTATTCCCGTAGAAGACAAAAAACAACTAGATACATTTATAAAAATCCCTTGGAAGATTTATAAAAATAATCCTTATTGGGTTCCTCCCCTTATTTCTGAAAGAAAGGCGTTTTTAAACCCTAAAAAGAACCCATTTTTCTCACATGCCACAGTAAAGTTATTTTTGGCCTATAAAGGTAAAGAACCTGTGGGAAGGATAGCGGCGGTCATAGATAGGCAATACCTTAATTACTACCAGGAAAATGCAGGTTATTTTGGTCTCTTTGAAACACTCAAAGATTACTCTATTGCTGTTTCACTTTTTAATGAAGCGGAAAAATTTTTAAAAGACCATGGAATGAAAAAGATTTTAGGCCCCTTGAGTTTATCTACCAATCATGAATGTGGTTTACTTATAGAAGGTTTTAATTATCCTCCAACAGTTATGATGCCTTATAACCCCCCATACTATAAAAAATATATAGAAAAAAGCGGTTTTAAAAAAGCTCAAGACCTTTGTAGCTATTATGTTGATTTTAATCGTGTGGACGAAGGGGTGTTCAAGAGAATTGAACAAAAGGCTGCCAGAAAAAATCTTAAGGTAAGAAAAATAAAAATAAATGACCCTGAAGAAATAAAAAAGATAAAAGAAGTTTACAACGATGCCTGGGGTAGAAATTGGGGATTTGTGCCCCTGACTGATGAAGAATTTTTTTATCTAGCAAAAGAATTAAAAAAATTGGTTATTCCTGATTTAGCCCTGGTAATAGAAAAAGACGGGAAAGTTGTAGGCTTTAACTTATCCATTTGGGATATAAATCCCATACTCAAAAAATTAAATGGCAGGCTTTTCCCTTTTGGGATATTTAAATGGCTTTACTACTCAAAAAAACTAACCTTAGTGCGAGGACTAACCTTAGGCATTAGTGAGCAATATCGCTATATTTTAGGCCCTTTGCTTTTTCTCAAACTCTTAGAAATATCTAAACAAAAGGGATTTTTGCGTTGGGAGATAGGGTGGGTATTGGAAAATAATGCCATTGTCCAAAATATCTTTAAAAAGATAAATGGCAAACTCTATAAAAGATATAGAATCTTCGTGAAGGAATTAGAAGAATAGAGCGAGTAGGGGTCAGGTCTCCACATTTGACATTATCTTCTATTTATAGTATTTGCCATTATTATGGCAAGGCCTTTAAGATTATCCTTTGAAAATGCTGTTTATCATATAACCGCAAGGGGAAATAGAAGGGAAAACATTTTTTATTCCGATAGAGATAGAAATGTCTTTTTAGATAAGATAAACGAGACTTTTGAAAAATACTCCTTTATTTGTTATGCCTATTGTCTAATGGATAATCATTATCATTTATTTCTAAAGACACCGTTTGCCAATCTTCCAGAGGGGATGCACTACCTTAATGCATCTTATGCTAATTGGTTCAGAACAAGGTATAAACTTGTGGGAACGGTTTTTCAGGGCAGATATAAGTCAATTCTTGTAGATGAAGATAGCTACGCTTTAGTGCTTTCAGCATATATTCATTTAAATCCATTAAGGGCAGGGGTGGTTAGACATCTTGAAGAATATCAATGGAGCAGTTTTTTAGATTATATTGGAACGAGAGAAGCTGTGATAGAAAGACTTGATGTATCATTCATCTTAAATCAGTTTGGCAATAATTTAGCACAGGCCCAAGAGAGGTATAAGGGGTTTGTAATGGATAACATGGAAATGGAAAATCCTTTAAAAGATGCTTTTAAAGGGATTGCTGTTGGAACTGAGGCATTTATAGAGAAGGTAAAAGAAAAGATGAAGTCCATAGGTAAAAATAGAGAAATTAGAGAGACTAAGTTTTTAGAAGCCCACAGTGCAGAAGGCATAATTAGAGAGCTTTCAAGGTGTTTTGGGATAGAGAAGCAAGATATTTTCAGCAAGAAAAGAGGTAATATATACCGACAGATGGCGTTGTATCTTATCAAGAGACACACGCCCTTATCACTAAAAGAGATAGGGAACTTGTTTAATATGGACTATACTGCTGTTTCTTATGCGGCTAAGAGGTTTGAGGAAAGGTTTAAAGAGGATAAGAGGGTTTTAGAAATGTTAAATAAAATAACACAATCATTGAACTGAAAATGAATGTCAAATGTGGAGACCTGACCCCATATACCCCCAAATGCCAAATGAAATCCAAATGTCTAAATGCCAAAAACAGTTTTAAGTATTAACAGGCTGTTGAAAAAATCATTTTTTCTCAGACCTGTTCATGGACTAACAAGAGCAAAATATTATCCGCAGGCTTGCCTGGGGCAGATAGGAGTGTTTTTGAAAAATAATAAACCTAAACCATTAATCCGCCATTGATTTTAAGAGAAAATTCCAACTGCAGTGATACTTCAAGATTAACTTCACCAACCTATTTATAGCTTAGCAGATTGCTCCGTTAAGCCATCAAGACCAAGCCCTTTCAGGGTGGCTTTCGCCAGTCTTGATGGCA
>Ga0209410_1000492_pt1 | contig 18346 bp, 15 predicted proteins | sample Mar14436cmmetaG_FD_184135 | JGI IMG/M metagenome (GOLD analysis project Ga0209410, IMG submission 184135) | Marine hydrothermal vent microbial communities from Guaymas Basin, Gulf of California to study Microbial Dark Matter (Phase II) - Marker... ... | reverse complement strand
CTGATCATTGAGGGAATGACAGTCCCTTCATCTATTCTCAAACGTAATACATCCAGACTGGCTGAGAGATTAAAGATGGCAGATGTACTTCACATAACTGACGACAGAGGCACGGATTTCACATGTAGAATTGGAGGCAGGAGAATAAATGAGGATGATGGAGTAATCGATGATCAGGATATTGAAGTCGGAGATTTAGGCAACAATTTACCCGCAGGAGAGGTCTTCGTTGCCCCATATGAGAACTTCGGTGAGGGAACGCTATTCTGCCCGGTAACGATAGATAGATTCACAAACAAGATAATTAGAGATGTTACGTTAAAGTTTAAGGATGGCCGTCTCATCTTGGATGAATGCTCAGCAAGAGTTAATGAGAAAGAGATGCTGGACTCCTTTAAGAGATGTATAGAGATCGATCGTAGTAGTGAGCGCGAAGTAAGAACAACGAATATCGCTGAGCTTGGAATAGGCTGTAACCCGGCAATAGACCGGGCGATAGGATATATACTTACAGATGAGAAGCTTGGAGGATCAATTCATCTCGCATTCGGCGCAAATCTGAGCTATGGTGGAACCTCAAAGTCATGTATGCACTGGGATTTCGTCACTTATCCATCAGCAACTATTGAGAATACGGAGACTGGAGAACTGATAATGAAAAGCGGAAGAATACTTTAGACTGATTAATTATAATTCTTTGTTTTAGGAAAGAAATATATTTAAAAAAGATGTAAAATATTCTCCCTCAACGCTAACAGATGATATTCGAGGGTGATCATTTTGGGGAAGACCGTTGGAATCGATGACATGGCAGCATATCTACCTAAGCTATATGTAGACGCGGAGGAACTAGCTAAGGAAAGGAATATACCTCCAAGTAAGATTACTAAGGGATTGGGATTAGAAAAGCTGGCTATTCCGGATGCGCATGAGGATGCCGCCACAATGGCGGCTATGGCGACCTTGGAGTTGATGGAAAAGAACGATCTCTCGCCAAAAGATATAGATTTTATTGAGATAGCGACCGAAACAAGTCCAGATGCTTCTAAGCCCATATCATGCTATGTCCAAGGTATGCTCGAGCAGATCTATGGCAGGGGAAGCTTTGATCACGTTGGCGCTCCGGAGACGAAGTTTGCATGTGTCGGGGCGACCTATGCATTAATCGATCGTTTGGCCTACATAGCGTCTGGATGGAATAAGGCTGAATACTCAATTGTAGTAGCAACAGACATCGCAAGGTATAGACTCAACTCCTCTGGCGAGCCGACTCAAGGAGCCGCAGCTATTGCATTACTTTTAAAGGAGAATCCGCGGCTATTGGCGTACGAGCCGGAATTCACTGGCTTCGGAACGATAGATGACAGGGACTTTTTCCGACCAGTCGAAAGTAAAACTGCGGTTGTTGACGGCCAATATTCTATAGGCTGTTATCTACGGGACATGAGGATCGCCGCTGATGCATACAAGCGTAATATGGTGAAACTCGGAGTCCTCAAATCCCTCCGAGAAAGCGTAGTTGAAAAGATCAATTTGGCGGCTTTCCACACTCCATTTCCAAAGATGGCTCAATATGCATTTGCATCCTTCTTGATACACGACTGGAGAAGCCTTCCAAAATGGAAGAAGATAATAGAGAAGATAGGACCCGAACCGAGCAGAGAAGGCCTATCAGACGTTGAGTTTTACATATCTGAAGAATACAAGAATTTCAGAAGGAAATTCATGAAGACCGAAGAGTTCCAAAGTGAATATAAGAGTAAAATAGAAAATTCCCTTATAGCGCTTAGGCAGATAGGCAATTCCTATACAGCCTCAGTCTGGCTCGGAGTTGAAAGCCACTTTGAAACGAGAAATGACGATCTAGCTGGAAAGAGGTTTGGTATAGGATCCTATGGCAGCGGGAGTAGCGCCATAGTCTGTAGCTTTATCGTTCAGCCGGAATATAAGGAGGTCGTTAAAAAGATGGATCTTATGCGTAAGCTTGATGAAAGGCAACGGATACCAATAGATGTGTATGAGGACTTACATGAAGGAAGACTCAAACTCCACGAGAGTGTAATTCCGCCTAAAAATGAATTCGCTCTAGTCTCATTCGGCAATAAAAGCTACGATTGCGGATACCGCTATTACAGATATATAACATAGAATTTTCGATACATGATTGAGCTGGCATTTCCACTAATCACCGAGATACAACTGAATATTCTTAAGCATTCAGACGCTATGACCATGATTAGGCGGATCCACCGGATACTCTATATCTTTTACTCTAATACTTAGTCTATGAGCTTGATAGTCGAAACTCCGATAGCACCAGCTTAATACCAAAAATATCCGCATGTAAATGTCTCACCTCCCTCTGCATGCTTCAGAATTTCATAGGCATCCCAAGGCGGATTGGCATTATTCCATCCGTGGTTCCAATGGCTTCTGACCCACCTCTTGAGAAGAATCTTTTCAAACTTCTCCTTCTAGAAACAACAACCTCATCTAACTTGAAATCCCCCTTAATATTCTAAGCTTCTCCGGCATTTCCTTGCCGGTTTGATCTTACCAAACTTCAGATCTTCCTCTCTAGGATAGGATTCTAAAAATCCAATATTCTGACAAGTCTAAGAAGCTTATCGGCCATGCTTAATTTCCCTAAGACAGTCATAACTGAGCATAATTTTCTAAAAGTTTATGGCATTAATTGCCAAAGGCCTATAGAAAAAGAGGTGGGATGAGGCTTATGGAATCTTAATGGCTACATAAAAATAATTACGATGGTTATATCCAAGAAGATATCAGCCTCATCCCATAATTAAGGGGGGAGGCTAGGATATAAATACTTTGTAACCATTTTATTGAGGCTATAAGTTACAACATCCATGGAGAATAGCTATTTTTATCCCTTGCTTTGAACGATAAAGTTTTCAATGAACGAATTGAAGCCGTTATTTCCAACGAGGGCGGCCATAAAAAAGCTCATGAAAGCCATCTCAAGCCAAGCCTTCGGTAGAATAAATGCCAATTGGAACGCTCCAACAACCCCAATGACGTATGGGAGTAGAACTGTAAAGTAAAAGATTGTGAAGAGACATTCCGGCACATAAGAGAGCAGAACTAATGGTATTGTTAAAAGGGAACGATTGGCCTTTCTCTCATTAATTTGAAAAAATTCACAGAGCAAACCAGCCGTAATCCCCGTTAAAGATTTTCCAATAGGTAATGCTACAAGAGCCAGCAGGCTACCAGATGGGGAGAGAGGACCATACTGAATTCCGGGGAGTATTCCTATGAGCAAACCGGTTAAGAACCCTACAAGAGGACCCCCATAAATAGCCGCTATAAAAGTCGGTATGTGCGATAGATCAAGAGAGACGCCGGGAACAATGGGCACAAGAAGTGAGGATAGTAGGAACAGTATATTTCCAAGAGCTCCCATTAACGCGATGAATGCTATGTGCTTTGAATTCACGGATAACCCTCCGTATTTTTTGGGTTTTTGATAAATCTTCCTATTTAAGAGTTACTACTCAAAAATGAGTTACTTACTCATTCTCCGTCTGCATTAATATTTCAACCCGTCAAGAAGGATTTCTTCACTTTATGAACGGGAAAGATTATGATTTGGATGAACTGATCGATTCAGATAGGCGGTCTAAGTTTGTGATAATCCGTGCTCTGCTCGAATGCATAGGCAACTTTTAAGATAGTGTCTTCATCGAATGGTCTGCCGATTATTTGCATGCCTACAGGGAGGCCGTTCCTGAAACCGCAGGGTATAGAGATAGCTGGACACCCGGTTAAGTTTGCTGGAACCGTTAAGATATCACACATGTAGAGTTTTAGTGGGTCATCTATTCTTTCACCAAGATTGAAAGGCAAAAGCGGCATCGTAGGTCCAACAATCACATCAGCGTCTTTTAGAGCCCTCTCAAAATCCCTTCGAATGAGAGTTCGAATCTTCAGAGCCTTTATGTAATACTGCTCAAAATATCCAGCTGAAAGCGCATAGGTCCCGAGAATTATTCTTCTCCTTACCTCCGCTCCGAATCCCTCCCGCCTATTCCTCGAGAAGACCTCATCAAAGTTTCCTCTTGCATTCTCATCTCGATATCCATAGCGGAGACCATCATATCTTGCCAGGTTTGAACTCGCCTCAGACATCGCAATTATATAGTATGCGGCGAGGGCATACTTCATCATTGGAAGCGAGATCTCAAAGCATGATGCCCCAAGATCCCCAAGTTTGTCTATAGCTTTCAGCACCGCATCCTTAACGGCATCTTCAACCCCCTCTCCAAAGAATTCACGTGGCAACCCGATCTTAATACCCCTCATATCATCCCGTAGGTTCTTCAAATAGTCCTTTGCAGGCAGATCTACTGATGTGCTATCTCTACTGTCATGGCCGCTTATGACCGATAAGAGTAAAGCGCAGTCCTCAACTGATCTCGTTAATGGTCCGATCTGCTCGAGACTGTTAGCATAGGATATTAGTCCATAGCGGCTGACAAGCCCGTATGTCGGCTTAAGGCCGACGACTGAACAGTAGCTTGCTGGGCATCTTATCGAGCCTCCGGTATCCGAGCCTAAAGCCACGGTTGTCCCTTCCGCTATTACAGCTGCGGCGCTTCCACCCGAGGAGCCTCCGGGTACCTTATTCAGGTCCCAAGGGTTGTGTGTGGCTCCAAAATAGCTGGTCTCGGTTGTCGTTCCCATCGCAAACTCATCCATATTCGTCTTTCCGATTATTATGGCATCAGCCGCTTTCAGCCTTTCAATTACGGTTGCATCATAAGGTGGAACGAAGCTTTTAAGCATCCGCGAGGAGCATGTTGTTCGAATCCCCCTCGTGCAGATATTATCTTTAACAGCAACCACAACTCCAGCCAAGCTTCCGAGATCATTTCCCCTCTGAACTTTCCTATCGATCTCCCTTGCGGTTTCAAGAGCGTTCTTCTTGACTACTGTCACAAATGCATGTATCTTCCCCTCGACGCGCTCCATTCTCTCGAGGATCGAGTATAGATACTCCTCAGCTGACAGCTCTCCGCTTTGGATCCTCTCCGAAACTTCAATAGCAGTTAACTTATGCAAATCAGACAAGATCATCTCCTCATTTAGAATTGTCTAGACTATTCTCGGGGATTTGAAGAACCTGCCTTCTCTTTCCGGAGCATTCATTAAGGCCTCATCATCTCTTAATGATTCTTGAACCTCATCTTCACGGTAGACATTGACGAGATCAAGAACATGATAGGATGCTGGAACGTTCTCTGTGTCGACCTCTCCTATGATGCTGAAATATTCGAGTATGCGGTTAAATTGTTCGGTGAAGAGAATCTCCTCTTCTCGGGTCAACTTTATACGTGCGAGCTCGGCTATGTGCCTAACTTCCTCCAGTGATACCCGACGATCCTTGCTCATTTACACCCCCCGAAAGAGAGATCAATATGAATTTCATCCGTTTTAATCCTCTATTCATAAGATGAGGAAGTATATATTAACGTGAGGGACAGGCATAATCTTTGTTATGTAAGAGCTTTTAAGCGTGAAGTTAAGTTTTCCAATTCCTCCTCTGAGAGCCATCCCTCATCTGCGAGATCTTTCAATCCAGCTTTAACATCTTTTCTGAATGATCTCTGCCTTAGAAGATTCGATTTTGTGCATATCTTTAAGATAGTATCTTCAAGCACCGGGTTTTGTAATATTGAATCGATAAGCCTACCTAGTAGATTAGCGATAGGTAGCGAGTATTCCTGCAGTAATGATCTGACGGCGTAGGGTCTTAATGCCCGTTTTATCTTGCTGACTCCATCCATCGTATTCGCAATTGACGGTGGAAAAGAGACATACCTTTTCTTTAAGTCGCGGCTGTAGCATACAAGGAAGAACGGCATGTACGCCAATACAGTTTTTCTCTTGTAGGCTGGATATCCCATCTCCCTCAGATTCTTCAGGGCTAGTTTTCTCGCATCTATCAGCATATTTATCTGCCCGATGATCTTAGAGGTAAAGTCTTCAAGCGACTCTGCGGCCTCACGGCTCATCTTTATCTTTGCATCACGGGCAGCCTCTAACCTCTTAACTTCCATTAAATACTTCTCTGCTCTAGATGCGTATTCTGATTTGAGCCTAGAGATCTCGAAGTTTCGCTTAGAATTCACCTCCTTTATTTTCTTCCCTATTTCCTCCAATTTCTTTTCTATCTCAAGAAACCTCATTTTAGATGACTTTAGCCTTTGACGCCAATATTCTTCCCGCTTCTCATTCTTTTCTTCCTGAGCAATTAAAATCTGATTTTTACACTCCTCAATGTAATTCTCTAAGCGCTCCATTTCTGCCTTTAGTTTAGCATCCTCCCCGCTGAGGCGCTGTATTTTTTTATCCGCATCTTCAGATAATTTTATGATCAGCCTATCATAGGACTTTCTCATTCTCTCCGTTTTCTTCGCTATTCTGGACATTAGATTGTCAATCTTGATTCTACTTCGTCTCTCCACTCTTCTAATCTCAACCTCAATAGAATTAATGTGCCTTTTAGTTGTCTTCATTAGGATCTTTGTGATCGCTTTAAGTCTATTTATGTCATTTTCCAGAGTCTTCTCGAACTTCTTGATCTCCCTCATCGACGCTTCAATGGCAGCATGATCCATAACCAGCGGCAATATCCCTGTTCCAGGCTTCCCCTTGATACGCTTAGACTTATGGAGAAGAGAGAATAGATCGTTCATTAACTCTTGATCCATTATTAAGCCCTTAATGACCTTCTGTCCCTTTCCAGAGAAACTCTCAAAATAGTTTAGATTATGCGAAAGAAAAGCCGAGTATGTCTCTAGCTTATCTGAACTCCCCTTCATCTCTTGGAGGAACATGTTCGTGTCAGGTAGGATGTCAAGGGATAATGTGTGGCTACACAAGGCGAAACCATCGAATATCAAAGTTCTACGTCTCCATGGAACAAACCATAATGGATAATACATTTCGGAGATGAATAGGATCTCCTCTGCTGGCTTCTTTGAGATTAAACCGCCTCCTTTATCTCTGATGAGCTCGGCTAAGGAGAAGATGACGGCGAGCTCCATTCTCCGCCTTAAAGGAATCTTACGCTCCTTCGACGGAACGGTGAAGGGAAACACTACGTTAGTTGTGCTCATCATAAGGCACCGGACATCTTTTAACACAAGCCGAGATTTATACGGCTTTTTGATCCTTCTCGATCCCTAAAAACCTTATGCCGATGTCTCGACGATCATGAACTAAAAATACTCAATAGGCGCACATTATTTTGCGTCAGGACATGATTATTCTGAATGCTCAGTGCCTGGAACCCTTGAGAATGCTATGAAGATCGGGAGTATCTCAATTCTTCCGGAGAGCATAAGAACTATAAGTAGAGATTTATGGATGTTTGAGGTTGCTTGGGTTAGGCCAATTAATGTATTTCCCGTTGTTGAGAGAGCCGAGATGCTCTCAAAGAGGGCATCTGAAAATGAGTATCCCATAGAGCATAGGATCAGAGAAGCGAAGATTGAAAAGATAACAAATAAGAAGACTACGAGCAGATTGATTATTATTTCGGAGAGCTCGAGATCTCTACTCCCAGATCTGATCCTTGGACTCTCGCCGGATAGGAATAGGCGAGGTAGATTTTTTAGAAGCTTGCCGAGGATATAGAGACGAAAGACTCTGATGCCTCCGCCTACTGAGAATGAAGAGGCCCCTATCGCCATTACAATTATTAAGATAATTCTTCCGATCTCCCCTATCTCATCTGGATCTATTATGTTCAGGCCTACAGAGGCTGATGAGCTTAAAACGTATAGGAATGAGTTAAATGGGCTAATACGAGTTGCCGCATAAAGTATAATTGTGAATATAGCGATCAAAGAAATATGAATTTTAGCTTCCTCGGTTAATATTGATCTCCAATCGCTTCTGATGAGAGAAGAAAAGAATCTCTCCAATCTGCCTTGAATGAGAGATCTCCAATCTACATTAGTGATCAATGAAAATATTCTTAGGTGAAGAGAGAAGCTCAGAGCGGCGGTAAGCATGATCAGGGAGAGAATAACTTGTATGTGAATAGGGAGGGAACGAACATCGATTATTGTGAGGCCAGTTGTGGAGTACACTGCTAGAGCCGTATGAAAAGCTGTGAAGAAGTCCATTCCAAAGAGGACTAGGAGAAGAGAAAATAGCACGGTGTATATGACGTAGATTATTAGAACCATCATAAATGACACTTTATAATTTTCACCTAGTCTCTGGATGCCTAATGCCTTTCCATAGGAGGAGAGGGATAGGCCTGGATAGAAAGAGGAAAGTAGCAGAAAGATTATGCCTATACCTCCATTCCACTCAATTAATGCCCTCGCTAAGATTACAGATTTGGGCAGCTCTACATCCTTTAGTAGAGTGAATCCAGTTGTTGAAATTGCTGAAGAAGACTCAAATATGCTGTTTATGAATTGGTCGGTGAGGCATCCCTTAAAGATGCCTAAATACAAGAATTGGATTGAAGCCATTAGTGGAACGAGAGTATAGTATAAAACTAGGAGTATGCATGACTGCTTTAGATTTAGCATCTTCGGTTCAAAGAAGAAACTTAAGATGAAGCCGAGAAAGAGAAAGAGAGTGCAGGAGAGGGAGATAGCGACTCCTCCATTGAATTCTTGAAGGTAATATGCATAAATGACTGGTGGAATGAGCAGGAACCCTGAGAATTGAAGAAGGAAGCCAAGGTTGGCGAGAATGGGATCGAGGATCGAATAGTATAGATATCTCTTTCTTGATCGCTTGCGTGAATAAAAGGCGTGAAAAATCGAGATCCCTAAGAGAACCGCGACCATTATGGGCATCAATTGGATGAGAATTGTTGACATCTTCGAGCCTCATTTACTAGTAAAATCTTAGAAGGGAAATCTCAGCATTAAGGCTTATTAAATTCGATCCGCTAATAACTGTCACTTGAATGTCTCATAACGAACTATCTCGCTTAATGGACGCTTAAAGATTATCCTAGGCTTTTCTGCCGGATGGCCTATTGGGACCATCGCGACTGGCCTAACCCCCTTGGGTATGCTTAAGATATCTTTAACTTCTTCTTCGTTGAAAGCTCCAATCCAGCATGCTCCCAATCCAAGAGCGTGCGTTGCTAGGAGGATATTTTGGGTTGCGGCTGCGGTATCTTGTATGCAATATAATTTGGCCCCACGATCCCCATAGCCTCTTCTGGACCTTTCCTCATCTGCGCAGACAACTATTACGACCGGAGCCTCTCCTATGAAAAATTGACCTAATGCAGCCTCGCTTAGCCTCATCTTAATCTTCTCATCTCTCACAACTATGAATATCCATGGTTGAATGTTCCCGGCGGAAGGGGCATATCGGGCTGCATCTAAGATTCTTTCAATATCCTCATTCGATACATCTTCATCCGTGAAGGAACGTATGCTTCTTCTCGTTTTAATAGCCTCAAAAACTTCCAAAACGCTTAGCCCCTACAATTCTTTTCACTATTCACTTTTATGATCAACCTTTTTAATTTTTCAGTTTAAACCAAACTCCTATTACTTTAAAAATGCTGGATTCTGAGCTTCTTACCGCTCATTCAAATCTAGATCTTTAATGAAAACGACAATGATTTATATGGCTAAGGGATATTCCTTTGCGTCTTAAAGGGGCGATTTATGATTGGCTGAGATCAAAGTTGCTATTTCTGGAGTTGGTAATTGCGCATCCGCGCTTGTTCAGGGAGTCTATTATTATCGAAATGCAAGAGAAGAGGATATCATACCTGGATTAATGCATGTGAAATTTGGAGATTATCATATTAGAGATATAAAATTTGTCGCAGCCTTTGAAGTTAACAAGGATAAGATCGGAAGGGATCTCAGCGAAGCGATCTTTGCCCCTCCAAATAGCTGCGCAAGATTCGTTAAGGCTCTCCCTAAATTTGGAGCTAAGGTATATGCAGCTCCAAAGCTTGATGGCGTTGCCCCTCACATGGAAAAATCATTCCGAACAGATGATGAGACGGAGCCTGTGGATGTTGTTCAAGTTCTAAAGGAGACAAATGCCGATATGCTCATAAACTTCCTGCCAGTCGGAAGTCATAGAGCAACAAGGTATTATGCTGAGGCTGCCTTGAAGGCTGGCTGTGCCTTCGTCAATTGTATTCCGGAGTTCATTGCAAGCGATAGGGAGTGGGCCATAAAATTCGAGAAGGCGGGACTGCCAGTTGCTGGTGATGACGTGAAGAGTCAGTTGGGCGCAACTATTCTGCATAGGACTCTTGTGAGGCTCTTCGTTGATAGGGGTGTAGTCGTAGATGAGACTTACCAGCTGAATATCGGAGGAAACACGGATTTTGAGAATATGACCTTGGAAGAGAGGCTTAGGACTAAGAGGATAAGCAAGACGGAGGCGGTTACAAGTATGGTTCCATACTCCGTTCCGACGAGAATAGGCCCATCGGACTATGTTCCATTCCTCGGAGACAAGAAGATCTGTTATATTTATGTTAAGGGGAGGAAATTTGGGGATCAGCCAGTAAGGGTAATTTTGAAGCTCGAAGTTGAGGATTCCCCAAATAGTGCAGGAGTCGTCATAGACGTGATTAGAGCAGTGAAAATAGCATTGGATAGGGGCATTTCAGGTCCGCTTATAAGCATTTCATCGTATGCCTTTAAACACCCTCCAATTCAAGTTGAGGATTCAGAGGCAAGAATATGGGTTGAGGAGTTCATCGAGGGAAAACGGAAGCGTTAAGTCGATACTGCTATATTCTAGGCATTTCAGGAAGAATTCATCTATTTTTATGAGGGATCACCACCTCTAATTAGATAAGCATATATCTCTTTAATTCTAAAATGAATGGAAGCAGTCGTTCCAGATTAAGATAGTGAGATCACGCTAAGTGGGGTGATTATATGCTATTCGTGAAACGTGGCTATTTACTATTGCTCACTGGAATATTGATGGGATTTCTGATATTCTCGATCATCTCGATATTTTATTCCAGCACACCTCAGCCTTCGGGAACGGGCGGAGTGCCAAGGGAGATTGAGATAGAGTTTTTATATTCGAGCGAGAAGCAAGGATGGATTAATGAGGTAACCCCGAGATTTGAGAAGTGGTTCGAGAATAGATTCGGAATAAAAGTTCACATTAAATGTACACCCACTGGAACTCATGACAGTATAAATCGCATACTTGATGGCAGCGTGAGACCGACTGTTTGGAGTCCGGCCTCAAGCATTTGGATACCATATCTGAATGTTAAGTGGCGTGAGATTACCAATAGTAACTCGGATATCGCCGTCGATTGGACCCCGCTCGTTCTCTCACCGATAGTATTGGCTGGCTGGAAGAGCTTTACTGAACAGCATCAGGTTAATGGATTCATGGACCTTTATAGGCTGATAAAGGAAGGTATCGACTTCAAGTACGGTCATCCAGATCCATTATTGAGTAATGGTGGAACGATGGTGCTTCTATTGGAATTTGCTGAGGCTGCTGGTAAAAGACCTGAGGACCTGACTATTGAAGATTTAAAGAATAAAACTGTAATAGAGATAGTTAAGGCGATCGAGTCTAAGGCAATATATTACGGAAAGAGCACCGGATTCTTTGGCAGTTGGGCAGCTGAGAATGGACCTAACGCCATACAATTCTTTGGGATATATGAGAATGTAGTTATAGACAATTCCTTGAAGGCTCTAAAAAAGTGGAATGATTCATTAGTTGCAATCTATCCTGAAAGCGGAACATTAATGGCGGATCATCCATTCGTGATTCTAAATGGATCATGGATAACTCCATGGCAGAGATTTGCGGCTGTACAATACCTCTTCTTTCTTCTACTCCCTGAGAATCAGGAGCTAGCTGAAAAACATGGATTTCGACCCGCGATCTCGAGCGTATCATTAGACAGAAGAATATTCAATCCGTCAAATGGAGTTCAATACGAAATAGATGTTCCTGTTCTTAAGCCGCCTAGAGGCGAAGTTATGGAAAACATCTTAACGGCATGGACAACAGTCAGGAACACCGGAATCTAAGAGGAGACCGAATGTGAAAATGTCAAAGACGAGCAATCTCCTCTCCAAACTCATCGTTCCATGCACTTTAATGACATTCGTAATTCTCGTTTTACTTCCCTCATTATACCTCCTATCATATGTATTCTTAAGGTGGGATGAAGTCTGGTATGAGGTCTTTGCAAACCCCATAATTGGAGATGAGAAATGGAGGCAGATAATAGGTATCCTTTTATTCTCATTTAAGCTATCCCTCTCAGCCGTTGCCTTCGACCTAATCTTCGGGATCCCTTTAGCCTACATTCTAGCCAGAAAAAAGTTTCCAGGTAAAGGGCTTCTAGAGGATCTTGTAACCCTACCCCTCGTCATTCCCACATCTGGATTTGGATTTGCAACTCTCATAACATGGACCACCACTGCTGGAATAGGAGGGCTTCTCGGATTACCCTCAGGAATAGTATCACTGAATACTCCGGTACCAATAATTAATGTTCCATTTGTCCTCTTCATCGTTCACGTTGCATTGACATTTCCATACGTCGTCAGAACAGTTGAGACAAAGATTGAATCAATAGATATCACATACGAGATAGCGTCAAGAACTTTAGGTGCAAGCTCACTGTCAACCTTCAGGAATATTCTTCTTCCGCTATCATTACCTGGGATCTTCTCGGGAGCCGTCCTAGCATTCGCCCGTTCACTCGGAGAAACTGGAGCAACGATGATCGTTTCTGGAGTAAGTACTACAGCATCCGTCGCAATAGTTAGATGGGCATCGGAATTTAAGATTCCCACAGCTGCCTTCATGGGAGGCCTCCTCGTACTAATAGCGTGGATCATAATTCTTCCCGTTGAAGCCTTTATTGGCAAAGGGAGGATACGACGGAGAATCAGAGGAACCCCTTATATCCCCGCGAATTTAATGAGGAAACTCATCGAATTTGAAAGGTTCGCTTCAAGAAGACTCTTCTTCATAAAGGATATCGTCCCATTAGCTATAGTGGTGGTTGTGATAATTATTCCAATAGCTGTTGTTTTAAGTTCAGTCATCATTTACTGGTCGGCTGACCCATATACGGGGAGAATTGAGGGTGGAATACTCTATCAGCTCTTCGGTCCACCAAACTATTTTAATTCACTTACAAAAGCGACCTTAACATCGATCATCGTAGCCTTAATATCAACTTATATTGCAATGTGCATCTCCATCCCCCTCTCATTCATAATTGAGAGAAGATGGTATGGCCGTATCCTACGGACAACCCTTAAGGTGCCAATGATAATTCCATCATCATCTTTAGGACTCTCTGTCATGCTCCTTTGGGGGCCATCTGGGCTGAATCTGATAGACTCTGGGATATGGATGATCATCCTCACGCATATAGTCTTCTCGGTTCCCGTGATTGTAGAATCGATAATAGCGGCCTATGAAGGCTCTGGAATAGAGATGTATGAAGAATCAGCGAGAACGTTAGGCGCGGATGCCTATAATGCCATTGAGACCGTATCGCTACCGCTGATAAAGGGTGGAATAATCACTGGATCAATACTCTCATTCACGCGTTCCCTGGGGGAGACGGGGGCTACATTCATCGTTATGGGAAGAGACATTACAATTCCAGTTTTAGTTGTGAATATGGTTGAGGGATTAGCCGTGCCAGCCGCCCTCTTCACCTCAACTTATCTCCTAGCGCTATCGTTGATCATGCTTGCGATTATTAGAGTTGTAACTAAGAGGTGATGTATATGGCGAATGTTAGGCTGATCAATGTAACTAAGAGGTTCGGGAGGATCCTCGCCTTGGACAGAATAAACCTTTCTGTTATGGATGGAGAATATCTATGCATTTTAGGGCCTACAGGAGCTGGAAAAACGACGCTTCTCAGGATTATCGCTGGGCTCCTTGAGCCAGACGAGGGAGAAGTATATATAGATGGGAAAAGAGTGAATAGTGTTCCTCCTGAGAAACGTAGCGCAGTATATATGTTTCAGAATTTTGCCCTCTTTCCGCACATGACTGTCTGGCAGAATGTTTCTTTCGGTCCGGTCGTTAAAGAATGGAGCCCTGAGAGAATAAGGAATGTAACATCTGAGATACTTGAGATGGTTAGGCTCGGCGAGAGAAGAGATGCTTATCCTCATGAGCTAAGCGGGGGAATGCAACAGAGAGTTGCATTGGCAAGAGCGATAGCCGCTGGGGCTAAGATCCTACTGTTGGATGAGCCGTTCGGCGCTTTAGATGCGAGGCTACGGGTTAATCTTAGAACTCAGTTGAGAAGCCTCGTTAAGGAGCAGGGATTAACAGCGATTCATGTTACACATGATCAGGAAGAAGCTTTGATGGTTGCCGATAGGATAGTTATCCTTCGTGAGGGAAGAATAGAACAAATAGGCTCTCCGCAAGAGATTTACACTAATCCGAAATCTATATTTGTAATGAGCTTTGTTGGAGGTGCCAACTTTTTTGATGGTGTAATCTCACACATAGACAGACTTGGATCAACTGTGGATCTCAGAGGTGGATTACGCATTCGCGCACACTCCATTACTGGTAGAGTTGGCGATAGAGTTGTAATAGCCATTAGACGTGAAAACGTTCATTTAAGAAAATCCCGCATGAGGGGATTTAATAATCTCATAGGTGAAATAACCGATGTTATGTTCGTAGGGGGATCAATAGAGTATGTAGTTAGACTTGAGAATGGAATGTCGATCATGTCTAGAGTCCTCTTGGAGGGGAAAGGCAGGGTCCTCAAAAGAGGAGATGTTGTTATAGTCTCTTTCCATCCAAGGGACTGCCATGTATTTCCATATCCGGAAAGGGGACTTCTAAAGGAGATAGAGGCGATATAGAATGCCAGAGGTCAAACTTGTAAATATAACGAAGAGGTATGGAAGGATAATCGCGAATGATCATATAAACCTGACAATAAAGGATGGGGAGTATGTATCGATTATCGGCCCGAGTGGATGCGGAAAGACAACACTCATAAAGATCATTGCCGGAATAATCAAGCCGGATGAGGGAGAAGTATACATAAATGGGAAACTAGTTAATGATGTCCCAATTGAGGATCGCGGAATAGGATACGTCTTCCAGAATATAGCGTTATTTCCACACATGACCGTATGGGACAATGTAATCTATGGGCCTAAGGTGAAGGGTTATCCGCTGGAGGAAGCTGAGGAACTCGCAAGGGAAACGATCGAGATGATAAAGATCTCTGCGAAAAAAGATTCCTATCCAGATGAGCTAAGTGGCGGAACACAGCAGAAGACAGCCGTGGCCAGAGCTCTAATGTCACGTTCAAGCCTTCTATTACTCGACGAGCCGCTTGGCGCTTTAGACCTTAAAGTCAGAACAGTTCTAAGATACGAGATTAAAAGGATAGTTAAGGATCTTGGGCTTACAGCCCTCCACGTCACTCATGACCAAGAAGAAGCCATGTCCATCTCGGATCGCGTAGTCGTCATGAGAAAGGGCAGAATTGTAGAGGCTGGCAGACCCCTCGAGCTTTATATGCGACCGAAGAGATTATTCACGGCAAACTTCGTCGGCGAAGCCAACTTCCTAACGGGAGAGATCAGCAAAGTCACGGAGAACGGATCAATAATCGACCTCGGAAATAACATGAAGCTTGCAAGCACTGATAAAAGTAGGATGGCTGGCGAAAGAATAGTTATTGCCTTTAGGCCGGAGTTTGTGTACATAAGAAAGGGAACGGGAAAGAACACTCTTCCCGGGAGGATAACAAATACGATCTATTCTGGAAATTTATTGCGTTTGACCATTGAACTTCCAGGAGGAAATGAGATCACCGTTAAGAAGACCATACGGTCAGGAGAGACCTTCCCAAGGCTAGGGGAGAAGGTTATGGTGAATATACCTCCGGAGAATGTGCTTGTATACCCATATCCAGAAGGGGGATTGCATAAAGAATTAAGTCTAGAATAATTTGCTATCTCTTGATGAGGGCAATCTTAAAATATTAATTTGGAATAAAAGGGTTGCTGTGAAATAGGCGAAAGGAGACTCTTCTAATGGAGCGCTGGTTTGAGAAGCGGCGTGTGAATAAGGTTTTAGACATAGCTTATCGACAGATGATAGTCGCTTTAGATACGATAAATGATCTCGAGAAGGCCATAGAGGCAGTTGCGGAGAGAAATAGCGAGACAGCCAAGACCATAATCGCTAGGCTCTTCAAGACTGAGGAGGAAGTAGACGACCTTAGAAGAGTTGTTTTTGAAGAGTTAACTAAGGGTAGGCTTCCGCCAAGAGATAGGGAGGACATAATGAAGCTCGTTACGAACCTCGATAAGGTTGCTGATCATGTAAAGGACTCGGCAAGAAACATCCTTGTCCTCATCGATAAGGATCTTCCAAAGGAGATATGGGATGCCTATCATGATATGGCTCATGGAATAGTTAGTACAGCAGCGGTTTTAAGGGAGAGCCTGAAGAGCCTAGGAGAAGATAATGCTAGAGCCAGAGAAATGTCTGAGAGGGTTGAGGACGAAGAAAATAGGGTTGACAAGAAATATTTGGAGATAAAATCCCTCCTATTGGATTATGGAGACAAGTTGAATCCGGCGACGCTTATGCTTCTGAAGGATCTTTTGGATTCGATGGAGGAAGCAACTGATAGATGCGCTGACACCGGGGATTACATTCGAGTCTTAACGGTATCATTCAAAAAATAGTGGGGATTTAAATCTTTTTGGCCCTTTCAGCCGCCTTCTCTAATGCTACTACTCCAGGTAATTTGCTTCCCATAAGGAATTCTATGAGAGCCCCACCGGCGGTGCTAATATATGACATTTTATCGGCTAATCCCAGCTCTTGAACAGCCGCTACAGTATGTCCTCCCCCAACAAGTGAGAATGCCTCTGAATTAGCTACAGCTTCTAGAATCTCCTTCGTTCCCTTCCTGAACTCTTCCCTTTCATAGACGCCGGGAGGACCGCTTACGACTATAGACTTCGCTTCGCCTATGATCCTGCTATACTCCTTGATGGTCCCGGTTCCAATATCATAGATTGGATATTCCGTTGGAAGATTCTTAGTTGAGATCTCCTTCCTTCTTCCATCAACCTCGATTGCCACGTCTATAGGAACCTTGATCTTTCCCGGATACTTTGCCATCAGCTCCTTTATTCCAGGAATTAAATCCAAAACTTTCTGTTTTTCTAAGAGAGCCATGTTTGGCCCGCCGAGATCAACTCCAGTAGCAGCCAGAAAGAGATGACCTGTTATTCCACCAGTCAATACATAATCTGCAATATTATTGTCGAGGACATATTGTGAGATCTTAAGCGAATCATCGGCCTTCGCCCCTCCGAGAATGAAGATACACGGCTTCTCCGGAGACTCCAATACCCTCGCCAAGGCCTTCAGCTCCCTCTCCATGATTCTACCCGCTACGCTGGGAAGGACGGCTGCGAACCCGACAACGGAGGCATGTGACCTGTGAGCCGCGGAGAAAGCATCATTAACGAATAGATCCGCAAGTGACGCTAACTCCTTAATGAAATCAGATTTTGCATGCTCTTCGGGAGGCTTTGATTTCCGTTCATAGGGATAAGTTCTCGTATTCTTTAATACGATGATCTCGCCGGGCTTTAGTTCCCTTATAGCCCTCTTAGCCTTCTCTCCATACAGATCATCAACGTATCTTACAGGTTTACCTAGTATCTCACCTAGTCTCTTAGTATGCTGTTCAAGAGATATGAAATCTGGATCTCCAGGACGGCCTTGATGCGCTAGGATGACGATCTTCGCTCCTTTCTCGGAGAGCTCCTTGATTGTTGTTTCGGCATGAGCCTTGATCCTCGTATCGTCAAGGATCTTCTTTGTTTGGGGATCTACTGGAGAATTAAAGTCAACTCTGAGAAGCACGATCTTTCCTTTCACATCTACATCATCAAGAGTTAGGATCCTTGGCATACATATCTCATCTCCATTGATTGATGAATTCAATTAAGAAAGTGGAGAGATCGCTTAAAAGGCTTTTAGTAATCTCCTCTACAGAATCACTTTGTGTTTAAGCCTAACATAAAAAGAATTTTATACAGCCTTCCATCAATTATTTGGTAGTCACGTAATGGGGAGATGATAGAATGGCAAAGACGAAACCGAAAGTAATTCTGAATGGATACGGTGTTATAGGCAAGAGAGTTGCGGATGCAGTAAAGATGCAGGATGATATGGAGCTCATTGGAATAGCGGATGTAGTTGCTGATTGGCGCATTAAGATGGCTCAGAAAAAGGGATTCAGCATTTATTGTAGCATGTCGGATCCGAATGCCATCGA
>Ga0209410_1000491_pt1 | contig 18351 bp, 9 predicted proteins | sample Mar14436cmmetaG_FD_184135 | JGI IMG/M metagenome (GOLD analysis project Ga0209410, IMG submission 184135) | Marine hydrothermal vent microbial communities from Guaymas Basin, Gulf of California to study Microbial Dark Matter (Phase II) - Marker... ... | reverse complement strand
ACTCTCTAGTTAGAGCTAAAGGGATAATCAGAAAAGCCTCAGAGCTTGGTTTCACGCCTAGGGAATTCGATCCATCCTTCTCTCTAATGAGACAGGGGTCCTCCTTATAAAAGAAATTGGGAAGTTTCCCGAGAGAGTCTTAGAGCTTAGAAGGGAAATGAAGCCAAGTTTAATCATACTCCGTCAACTTGACATGGCTGTTCAATCAGTTTTATAGAGATGTTCCGGTTATTTCATCTGAGAAGAACATTGCTGAAAGCAGATTGTGTGTAGTGGGAGCTTTTGAGTTTACTATGGGAAATCTCCTCTGGCTTCTCGGTCTTTCAGAGCTTGAGGAAATGTAAGGTGCTCGTGTATTGAGAAAAATTAGAAGTTTCGTTTATAGTCACTCTGTTAACATCCTAAGTCTCTTGAATCATACGTTATAGCGCTTACTTCTTTCTTATTCGTTAATGTTGAAAGATGTGAGATTTAGGCTGATCATCGAGGCTCCTAGGCGAGAGAAAAAGTTAACATTTTGACTTAATTGGACTGCATCGATGATGAAGTGTACGTCAATGCTGATCTCATCCTCCCTCTATCTGAAAGTGGTACAAACGATTCCTAGACTCTTTTTACCAAGTGCTATCTGCTTGGGGTCTAGTCCGTGGTTGAGTACCGAATATAAGTGAATATGTAGAGCTATGTAGCTGTGTTGTTATTTCTTTTTCCTTGCGACAATACTATATATCGTGCCAGCGTATACTGTTTCTCCCTCATCGACCTGATTTAGTATTTCGACTGCCAGAGAGACTAAACTTCTCCTTAGATTTTTGCCATTTATCTTCTCACACTCGTTTTCTATCACTTCGAGATGTTCTTTGAGCAACTCCTTCTCCCATGGGTTCTATCATACATTAGTTCCACTGTCTCAATTCTCCAACCTAAGAACTTGAGTATCTCTGAAATGTACTCGGAGGGATACCACACCAATGCCGGCTCTCCTCTTGTGAGATAATGAGTGGCGTTTTCAATTCTGAAAAGCTCCTCTACAATGTGGGATCTCTCGTCCCGATAGCTAGAAAGGGGATTGTAGTCGTTGACCACCATGAGTGCGTTGTTCTTTGCAACTCTCGTCAATTCTTTGAATATGAGAAGTAAGTCCACGGGATTGACTACGTTCACGAGCATGTGTGCTGTTGTGAGGTCTATTGTTCTATTCAAGAGGGGTAGCTTTCGCAAATCCGCTTTTATGAATTTGACTTTCTCAATGTACTTTTTAGGCAGTCTTTTTCTGGCATAGTCCAAGTGTTCCTGGTTGTTGCTTATCGAGTAAACTAGCTTTGCACCTCTTTCAGCTAGATAGCGTGTCATGAAACCTGCACCAGTCCCGGCTTCCAGACAGGTTAGACCTCTCACGTCTATTTCGTCTATTACACTCAATTCTGCTCCCTGCTATACTGAGTGTTTCATTCACTACTTATATTTCAATAAAATTTAGAGGGGGTTGTGAAGGATTCAGGCACTCCTGCGTCTTTAAGCAATGTAAAGAATGTCGAGGCTATGAGGTGGCTACCATACTATATTTCCACTATTGTTCACTTTTCCAAAGACTTTTCCAGTAGTCTCCTTATTTTAATCAATTCATTTAGGATTCTCAGATCAATGTTCTCTTCTTCATAAGCTTCCACCGCCATTGGTTTCTTACCCCTAACAAACCCCATTATGAACTCTCTTAGTTCCTCAAATTGCTTGATTCCTTCTATCTTTATTTCAGCTAATCTTGTGCCAGAATACCCTGCAGTTTGAATCTTGAGAGAGGCGATTCCAAGTACTCTCGAAATGGGACCTTGGCTAATGTCTACGTTTGTTATCCTGTTATAGGGGACAACTCCTGTATTTTTGAACCACACTCCTCTTCTCCACACGACTTCGTCCTCTGTGAGCTTATAAACTATTGTATCGTAGTATTTTGGAATCCAGTAAGCTGTGAAAATTAAAAGAGCTAAAATCGGTATCGAAATAGCAAGTTTTACTCCAAGAGGTGTTGGAAGTAGTAATATTGGGATGTACCATGTGAAAATACCAAGGAGTGTACCAAGAATCAAGTAGATGTAGTAGAGCTTCTTGAGCTGTGGTGCTGGCTTGAATTCTTCACCTAATCTTATCTCGAGTTTTCCTTTCATACTATCACCAGTCATCTGGTTTTCAGTGAACTAATAACGCGTAAACATTGCTTAGGTAAACGAGCGTGGATGTAATCCCAATTCAGATGCCCACATATTGTTACACACTGCTTTCGATGCCCCTTCTCAGTCTCTAGCTTCCCGTTTTTTACCTATTTAAGTTTATCTAGTTTTTGGGGTCCAATAACTAGCAATTTTCTAGCACATCGAGAAGGTGGAGGAAAACGTATATCGTTCTAATTTTTTATATGTTGCTTCGTATCTTCCCTCTTGAAAACCTCGATTTAAGTTCTAGACCCAGACCACATGACTCATTCTCGTTCAGATTAGTAATGGAAGCAACACTTACTTATGAGTTCTCCACACTGAATCCTAGGATTAGCTATTCCATCCACTCCAGATTCGATCGCTTTCTTCTCATATTCTACGATCCTAGGTCTCATGCATCCAAGAGATACTCTTAAACCTAAATCTTTGGCTAACCTTATGTATCTACCCACCTCTTCTGGGGAGGGGGGACTGACTCCCTCCATCCCAGTTCCCTTCCTAGGAATCAGGACCAATAGGACTAATTTCTGGGAGTAATCTGAAGCCATGCTCAAGGCTTCCTCTACTCCCAGACTTTTTCCAAAGTAAGAACCGAGCATGACATGAGGTATCACTTCCAATTCCCTGCTCAAATATTTTAAGGTCTTCTCGTAGTCATCCACCTCTTTGTCTAAGTTCATAACTTCTTTTATGACCCTATCGCTTCCCACGAGATCGAAGAGCGCGTAGTCAAAGACTTCCCCCATTCTTCTAGCTAATCTCCTTGGTACTAGACCTGGATGAACCATTAGCTCTATTTTGCCCTTTAATCTCCTTAAGAACCCCAGGTGTCTCTCTATAGGGAGATAACCTTCCTCATTGAATCCTCCACTGACCAAAATAGACGAATATCTCTTAATTGATCTGATTATCAGTTCCTCTGAGAAAGGGAACATTCCAGAGAGAAACTTCCCTTGACAGTATTTACAATTCAGGAAACAGGAGTCAGACACCTTCACTGAGAGAGTTCCTTCTCTAGGACGGAAGAACTTAACCGACATTGGCTATTCCCACCAAGTCTTCTAAGGCACACTTCTCCTTTCTCAGATATTCTCTCAAGTAGTTTTCTACTTCCTTGAATATCTCTAAGCCCTTGTAGAGTATCCCCGTCCCTATTTGGACTGCAGAGGCCCCAGCCATTATGAACTCCAAGGCGTCTTCCCCTGAGGTTATTCCTCCTACTCCTATTACTTTAATGTCCAGCTCTGAGTAAAGGTCATAGACGCATCTCAATGCCACGGGTTTCAAGCAAGGTCCAGAAAGGCCTCCTCTCACCCCTCCTAAGGAGGGGCATTTGAATTCCAAGTCTATTCTCAGAGCTGGGAGTGTATTTATCGCTACTACTCCGTCAAGTTTCTTCTCTTCAGCTATTTTCCCGAGTTCTAAGTAGTTCTTTATTCCCAACTTGAGAAAGATTGGTTTCCTTGTGTTTTTCCTCGCTTCTCCCATTATCTCCTCACTTAATTCCAAGTCTGAGGAGACTTCCATTCCAAGACCTTTGACGTGTGGGCAAGAGAGATTCAACTCGAATCCGTCAGCTTCCCCCTCTAAATAATTGATCATTTCGGAGAATTCCTCTGGGGAGGAACCGAAGAGGCTGACGACTATTGGCTTTCCCCCTTCTCTTGCTATCCTGATCTCATCCAAGAATTTCCTATAGCCTGGGTTGGAAAGACCTATCGAGTTAATGAGGCCGAATTCCTCTTCTAGAACTACTGGGCCAGGATTTCCTTCTCTCTCCTGAATTCCTACGGATTTGGTGACTATGGCTCCTGCTCCACTCTTAGCAACTCTTCTCATAGTGTATCCGCTTACTCCCAATATTCCAGATGCTAGCATGGTCGGATTGTCCATCGTGAAACCGATAAATACCTCGAGCACCCCAAGCCCTAGGGGATGTTCTTGCCTCTCTACTTAATAACCACTTCCGAAGGGATTGGAGTCTACAGAGATGGAGAGAAATTGCTCTTTCTTGAAGCGAAATCCGAACACATACCAGAAATAATGGAGGGAAAGTTACCTAGAGAATTCGTAGACGAAATAGAGAAGAGGTTCAAGGGGGAGGAAATCCTAGTAGATGATAAGAGAATTGTTGAATGGCTCTCACAGTATCTACTAGTTAAACTAGCATCCGATGATGACCTAAGGGAAATTAAAAGAATAAGAAGGAAGATAAAAGATGAAATGGAGGAATGGAATAGAATAAGAGATGTCTCGATTAGAATGACTAGAGAGAGAATAAGGAGAGCCTCTGCAGATAGGGACAAGCTGATAATTCAAGCAATAGAGGCTGTAGACGATCTAGATAAGAGTATTAACCTCTTAGTCTCTAGATTGAGGGAGTGGTACTCTCTCCATTTTCCAGAGCTGAACGACGTTAAAGACCACGAGGAATACGTTCAACTAATTAAAAAATATGGAGAGAGGAGTAAATTCCCAGAAAAATATTTAGAGATTGCCAAGTCATCTATGGGAGCAGATATGGAGCCAGAGGACTTGGAAGTAATGAGGTCTCTTGCTTCTAGGATAGAAGAGCTGTACAGAATGAGAGAGGAACTAGTGAAGTACTTAGAGGACTTAGTCCCGAGAGTAGCTCCCAACTTGGGAATACTAGTAGGACCTCTATTAGCAGCGAGACTGATGTCCTTGGCAGGTGGGCTAGAGAAATTGGCTAAATTGCCAGCAAGTACTATACAGGTTCTCGGAGCAGAAAAGGCACTCTTCAGACATCTCAGGAAGGGAAAGAATCCCCCCAAGCACGGTGTGATATACCAGTACCCTAAAGTGAGGGGGTCTCCTAGGTGGCAGAGGGGTAAGATAGCTAGAGCATTGGCAGCTAAGTTATCGATAGCAGCTAGAATGGATTATTTTTCAGGAGAAGTAGTAGCAGATGAACTTAAGAGTGATTTAGAAGACAGAATAGCTGAAATAAGGGAGAAATACAAAAAACCACCTAAGAAGGGTGCAGCTTCTCGTAGTAGACGTCGTTGAATCTCATGAGAACCCTCAGTACAGGATAGTCAGAATAAAGGTATTCATCAAAGCTCTTCCCGAATACTGGATCGAGGGGGAGCCATCTTAAACTTCCATTGTGTGAAACTAGTATTTCAACCCAAGAGTGGCTTCCCATTGAAGTATATCCTACCACTACCCTGACGCTCTCTGGAGTATAGCCCAATGCTCTGAGAAGAGAAGCCAATAATATAGAGAGGTCCTCGCAGTCTCCACCTCCTCTGGATATAGTTTCCCTAGGTGTGCTCCAATTGTCTTCAGAGTCTCTCTCATATCTCAGGGACTTGGCGTATTTGAATGCCTCTGATGCCCTAAGCCAGAGAGAAGTCTCGTCTCCTTCCGGATATTTCCTCATTATCTCTTCAGCTATTTTCATTACTAGGGAGTCATTTGGTGTGACTAGGACCCTGGGATCTCCTCTGAAGTGCAAACTCACTTCTGGTGAGGAATTCCCTCTAGTTGATTCTCTCTTCTCTTCTCTCTCTTCTTCTACTTCCCTTAAAGTAGTACTGGGTTGGCAAACTGCGTTGTTTGAAGTCAATGCTTCAATCCTATCGTTTAAGATGCTGTTTTCGTTTCTAACCCTGTTTAATTCTTTTTTTACTTCTTCTAGCCTTACCTCTAGCTTTTGCCTTTCCATTTCTAGCTTTTGCCTTTCCATTTCCAGTTCAGACATCCTAGACTCTAATTTCTCTGTATACTCTTTTAAGACTGTGACTTCGTGCGAAAGAAATGTTATGAGGAAGAGAGAAGCCACTAGGGATAAACTCAACAGTACTGTGACTCTCTCGCCCAATTCCTTCACCACTAATATGTATGTATTTCGTGCTTAATATGTTTTCCTCACCCACCTGCTAGTACCTTCGGGACGAGGATCTCTCTAGCTCCCTCCCTCTTACCCTTTCTCCTACTCCTAGATCTAATTGACTCAAATATTCCTTTTTTGCCCTTTCTCTTCCTGTCCTGATCTATAGCTATGAGTATGCCGAGCAGTATAATCGCTATCAACAAGAGAAGAAGCCATATCCATCCTCTGGCCTTGTATCTCACTGTTAGTGTGTTGGACTCTTGTCTGAATTCCTTTCCTGCTCTGTCCTTGAACACTACTTCAGCTGATCCTAGCTCATACTCCTCCTTGGGATCGACTACTTTCAGACGATAGCTTATGGTTTTCTCTTCTCCAGGCTTGATCTCATCTATCCTTTTGAATATGTATTTCAGGCCACTCTCCTCCACTATCCCGTCCGGAATCTCGTCTCTAACTACTACCTCGAATGCAGAGTCATTACCTTCGTTCTTCAGTTTGAGCGAAACTTCGAACTCTTCTGATACTTCTTTTCCTTCGTTCGATGTTACCTCCTTGATTATCCTTAGTTCAGGTGTTCCAACCACTAATATGCTCTCTCCTCTCAATCTCATTGTCTTATAGATGCCGTCTTCTAAGTAGCTAACCTCTGCATCCGGAATGAGATATTCTCCTGGGGCCTTGGGAATTAGGAAATACGTTAGAGAAGTAGACTGGCCTGGTGCTAGTTCTTCTATGTACTTAGACGGATTTCCTTGTATATCGAAGTCTTGGGGACACTCGTCCTTTATTCTGACAGATTTAGCTGTTCCCTCTCCTCCATTTCTGACTGTTATTTTCACTTGTGCTGAATCACCTAAATAAACTAAAGATGGTTCTATTCTCTTGTTACCGAAGATCATCACCCCTCCTGCTGGATTTATCTCCACAGTCACTGGGGGAGTAAGGAAACTTCTCTCAACTCCTTTCTCTTTGTAGAATACCACGTTCTGTATCGTGTACGTTCCCTCTCTTGTTCCTCTGACTTTGTATGTGTAACTCACTGATTCCCCTGGGTCTATGCTACCTGTCCAATAATCAGAGCCACCTATCACTTCTAAACCAGGGGGCAGATTTGCTCTGCTCTCTACTTCCTCTGCTCTTCCACTTCCTCTGTTAGTTAGGACTACTTCTACTGATATCTCTTCTCCTTCTGAGGCTTGGGTCTTATCCACTTGTATTTCTCCTTCTATTTGTGGTTCTCCTTCTTCCGGTATCTCTCCTGGAGGTGGACAGCCCATGTACTCCCAGCTCCCCGGCTCCATGGGACAGGAGTCATAAAGATCTGGGATTCCGTCTCTATCCATGTCCGATGGGAATAGCTCACATGCCCCTGGGCTCACGTCCTCTGAGAAGAAGGGAACTACGTAGACTGCCAACTTAGCTTTCTCTTCCGAGGTGGTTATTAGTCCCATTTCAATTCCTTCGTCTTCGTAAACGTCGCCTTTCTCTAGTTCTACTGTGAAGGATACTTCCTCGCCTTCTAGTAGAACTTCAGCTCTGTCTTCTTCTAAGTGTCTCAAGACTAAGTTGTAGTCTATTCCAACGGCTGATTTTTTCGAAAAAGATTCGTTTTCTTCTAGTTCAGAGTAGAATAGTTTCTCTTCACTTACCTTTATTTTCAGCCTAACCTCTCCGCCACCAAATGGCTGATAAGGAAGTATCTCGATGTCATCCACTTCTAAATAGAGCTTCACATCTCTTTTAAGATCTATTTCTACTTCTTCGCCCAATTCAATCCATTCGTCAAAGCTCTCTCCATTTTCTACCCCTATTCTCGCTCTACCCCCATATTGGTCTACTTCAAGCACCGCTATCTCTAAATCTCCTATTTTGAGACATTCTCCTACTCTGACCCTCTCGCTACCTATGTTCCAGATTCCTCTCACTTTCATTTCCATTTTCTTCTCATTATTCGCTAAATTCTTTTCCCCGACACAGCTCACTCTAGCTAAACCTGTTACTATCTCTCCCTCTTTCACAGGTAGTCTGTAGGTGTATGTGAACTCTCTCTCTTCTCCTGGTGCTAGAGAGGGTATGTCCCAAGAAATACTGGAATCTTCAAGCAATAACTCCAACTTAGCTCTCTCCTCTGGACCTATTGCCACAGATCCATAGTTCTTTACTAGTAATTTAATTGAAACAATCTCTCCGGGCTCACCTATTATTGGATCTACAGATACGTCTTCTAATCCTATATCGGGCAGTCCTACGTTCACAAATACTTCAGCAGTCTCTCGTATAGTTTGATCCGATTCGGAGTACACATCTATTCTGATTGTGCAGGACGCTTCCCCACCTCTGATCGGTACTTCTAAGACTGTAGATTCCCCTGGGATCAAACAAACTTCTCTCTGCTCTGGAACTTCGCATCCCTCTGGCGATGAGAACTTGACTAGATAGCAATCGCTTATATTTCCACAATTCTCAATATATACTCGAATTGTTTCCTCTTCGCCTGGCCTGAGTGAGATTGCCTCTGGCTCTACCCGCATAGTAACGCAAGCCTCCGGTAGCACTGTAGTATAGAGGTGGGACATCACGGGCTCCCCACAAACTGGATCTGCTACTAGCGACAGAGGAACACTGAGCATTTCCCCTTCTGGGACCTCTATCTCTACTTCTATGTCTTTTTCTTCCCCTGGGCCAATGGTTATTCTATCGCTCTCTTCCCCGTCAACTAATATTCTATACCTCCATCCATATGGGAGTTGTCCTTCTAATGACAGGTTCACCTCGTTCTCTACCCCCGTGTTTCTTAATTTGAACGAGTGTATAGCAGTCTCTCCTGGCTTCACCTGTCTCTCAGACTCTCCTGGCTCTAGGGCTATTTCGCACGCCTCATCCCAACATACCTCGAGATGCTCTGAGTCCAGTAACTTGTCAGCAGTAACTAAGTCAAGTGAAAGAGTACAACAGCCTTGGCTTGGTATTGCAACACTTATGCTGGAGAAGTACGTCTCTCCCGGCTCTAAGGGTGGTGTGCTCACAGTCCTCTGAGAGACTTCACAGTCACCAGATATATTCAAAGTATAGCTAGTAATACATTCTCCTGTGTTTGATATCTCTATTGAATAAGTGGCCTCTAGATTCTCGGTGTCAACTCCTTCCTTTATTATCTCGATCTTCCCTCCCTCATAGTTTACTCTCAATTCTCTACTTATCTCCAAAATACAGGAGTACTTTCCATTAAAGGGTTCGCAAGTTATTTCGTCTGGTCCCATGGATACTAGTGGTACCTCACTCTCGAACTCTATCTCTATCGAGACGTTGCCAGTGAATCCACACTCCTCCAAGGGAACGTCCACTGCTATTTCCAACCATGACTGCTTTCCTCCTCCAATTATAGTGCAAACGGGATATGTGCTTAACTCACGGGAATCATATCTTGCTAATAGTCCCCATCCGGACGGCAAGGAAACATTCGATAGCATAGCACATACTTCTTCCTCCTCCATTTCCGGATCTCCTATCCTGTATCCGAGAGGATATGTGTAAGGAGAAGGTATTATGTCTCCATCTTCTCGAGTCGTGTATCCTAGTGTAAACCCTGATGGAGCCTCAATTGAGAGTGTTGCTCTGCCACTCATAAAGTCTACTTCCTTTACTGAGACCCTTACTTTGGAATCTGGGGAGTAAAGATACTCTCCGGTCTCTGGTTGAATGTAGCTGAACGCCTCCTCTGGCCACGGACTCAATTGTCTTATCCTAATCAAAACACCATATGGCTGGACGTCCAATAGTGTTACTTCGTACTCTTCCCCTTCTGTCCCAACTACTCTGAAACTTTCCCCGGGTGTGAGCTCAATGTCCCCAAGCTGGACGTATTCTGCCTGTAGTCCTACCATAGATCCCATTTTAGATGCTATCTCTGGATAAACTGGAATTCCTGGTACTATTTCAATAGTGACTACTTTTCTTATCCTACATTGATCTATTTCGGCAGTCACTTCCAAGAAGGCAACTTCTCCTATTGATTCTCTAATTCCTGGAGGATTTACGTTAAACTGCACACTTCCAGGTGCTTGTATCTTGTTTGGAATTCCAATTACCTCCCAACCATCCGTAGAGATTAGATCTCCTCCTTTGTAAACTTGAAGTCTCCATTCTATTTCTGCCTCACCATCTCCCAATACTTCGAGAGAGAATGGCGCGCTTCCGTCGTACAATATCTTCCAGTTCTTTGGAGTTAACCTGAGATCACATTCTCCCGGATCGTATGAAGTTAGAATGAGTTTGGAGGAGTCTTCCACTGAGTTAGATGCTCTTACGTTTAGTTCTAACTTCCCTGGCTCTGGTGGAGATATCACATTCAAAGAATATCTTTTCATCTCTCCTGGTCGAATAGATAGTGTCTCAGGGCAACAATATTCCCATCCCTGCGGATCTGAAGTTACTTCGGTTAGAGAGACGTTGACTTCCTCTTCTACCATCCCACAATTTTGGACCCAGAAGTCGTATTTCTCTGATGTGCCAATTGGAATGCTTTCCTCTCTGACTTCCGGGATAAGCTCTAGACAGTGTTCACTTATTTCCAACAATAACTCAACTGAATCCTCCTTGTTCTCTAAACACGATGTGGTGACTCCCTTAACCAAGATCCTAGCCTCTCCAGTATCTGACTCGGGAGCAGTGACTCTAACTGTTACCGTCTTCTCCTCCCCAGGGTTTAGAGATACAGAAGATGGGCATAGGATTCCCCATCCAACTGGATTCTCCTCGACTATAGAGCAACTTATTTCCACTATATCTGGGTTTATCCCTGTGTTCCTGACCCTTATCGAGAGAGATCTCTCTCCTCCTGGTGTTATAATTTTTTCCTGGGTTTCTGGTTCCAAGTCTACTCCGCAATCAACTCTTTCCTCAGATATGAATGGAGCGAGTGTTATCTCGTCATACTCAGTTGGTTTCTCCACTACAGTCCCTCTTATGACTATCTCGGCAGATCCTTCGTCTAAACACGGAGCTAATACTAAAGCTGTCACATCCTCGTGTTCATCTGGGAGTAATGTCAGAGTGTCTTTCGAAAGGAATACTGCCCATCCATCTGGGACTTCGTAGCTCAGTGCTACATTTTCTCTTGTATTTCCTGTGTTTCGAACAGTAAATTCAAATGAAGTCGAACCACATCTTTGAACTGCCTTTTCCTGTCTTTCTGGTTCTAAGTCTACTCCATGAGTCGGAGACGATGTTACTTTCAACTCCAAGGAGGAGGAACAATACAGGTCGGAAACTGCCATCACTTCTAAGCCTATTTCCTCGTCTGAAGGTAAGTAATCTGGGGCTTCTACTCTGAGATATAAGTAGACAGATGGATAGGAATCTATTAATCCGTCTTCGTTCTGATCTATTGGCTCTAGGTAGACTTTTTCTACTGGATTTCCTAAATAATCCCTTATGGAGAAGTTCCACCCTGTACTCCTTCCTTTAGGGAACACTAAGAACTCTACTTCATTTCCAGTGTTAGAATAGCTAGTTAATCTCATCCTGAACTCCTCTACTCCTCCTGGTGATATCTCCTTTTCTTGATCGTCTTCTAGCTCTAAAATTATTGAGCATTCCTTTTCTACTTGGACAATTAGTTCTGAGTCATTTGACTTGAGTCCACATTCTGTAGATGTTCCGTAAATCCTCAGAGAGTATTCTCCAGCTAAGTGAGTAGATCCAGTGCCTGGGGATAGATACTCTATTACGTTCTGGAAGAATTCCCACGAATTCTCTGGTAATACTACTTCATCCAAGTTTATCAGTACACTTCCAGCCCAATAGCTCCCTATTACAGTTACTGGTCCACCATTCGAGTTTTCCACTAATACTCGATATGAGGATGGCATTTCTAAGAACTCAGAGTGCTCGTGGGAGAAGCTGTTCATGTACTCTTCACTTATCTGATTGGGTTCATTGAACACGGGGTGATCTTTATCCTTTATCCTCACAGATATCGTCTTGAGTCTTCCTAAGGATAGAGTTCCAGTTTCGTCTGAGTAGAGCTCGGATGGTAGCCAATCCCACTTGTCATAATTTTGTAAAGCTATTAGAATTCCACCTCCGTCTCTTAGCCATTCTTCTATCTCCAGGCTCATTTCCATGAGGGAATTGTACACCTCCTCTTGACCTAGCGCTCCTTCCTCTATTACTAGGACGTCGTAATCCTCCAAATTCAGATTGCTGACCTCTCTGGAGTTGTACTCGTCGTATTCATAATCCAAGGAGGAGAGAATTTCAAGAATTTCCTTCATTGGTCCTCCATTTCCTATATAAGCTATCTTTGGTAGTCTCTTAGCTTCCGAGACCACTTTCACCCCTATGGTCTGTGAGGTTCTGGGAGGTAGCTCAATGGATCTCTGATACTCAATTGAGAACCCAGAGGGAATGGGGCCGTTCCCCAATACGATTGTGTCCCAAGAGTTTCCGTAGTTCTCTATAGTTACTGGGAATAGTACTTCCCCACCAGGTGTGATAGTCAATCTCTGTCTATATGGGAGAATAGAGACTATAGGAGGGTCCTCATCAACGTGTCTCTCCCAGTAATCCGGTACCCCGTTTCCGTTGAAGTCGTCTTTTTCTGCTATCCAGTCTCCATCGTCATCTAGGTTTTCGTCTCCGTTGGAGTCTCCAGGTGGATCTTCGTCTATTAACCCATCTAAGTCGTCATCTATTTTACAGAGTTTCTCTACTCTGAGTTCAATATCTGAAGGACAGCTTAGGTTCATGTACCTGTGGCAGACGTCTTCTTCTTCAGTCCACATGCTGATTCTGACTTTCAGTTCGTCTCCTTCTCTCTCGTAGGCGTAAGCCAAGGGGTGAGCCTTGACCACAAAGTATATCTCCTTCTCCCCGTAATCGGTTATGAGACCATTGTTCACCTCTGGATCTATTTCTAAGGTGTCTATTATCTCAGTTCCATTTACGTCTAGAGAGAACCAAGCTTCCCATCCTGGGGGCAGTGGTCCATGGTCTAACAATATCTTTACTGCTGAATTGAATGGATTCTCTACTTTTATTGGAAAGACTTCTTTTTCTCCAGGTGTTATCCACTTATATGGGATTTTCACTTGGAAGAAGCACTCTCCTAGTGGGAACCTGCTACTTCTAGTGACCTCGGTTTTCGTCAAGACAGAAGAACAAGCCTCTGGTCTGGGATCACTTCTAGGGCAGAACTTAAGCTCTATTTCTGCCATTGATTCGGCATAGCTCCTCTCATTTGCTTTCACTTTCAGATAAACCTTGGCAGATGACCCGGGTCTTATTTCAAGTTGATTGGAAGAGAGTTCAGCGAACCATCCGTTAGGAGGAGGAGTGTATTGCACATACACCGTTTCAGCTGAATTGCCGAAATTCTTGACATTGACCTCGTATGTGATTTCCTCTCCCGGACATATCTCCCTCTCGGAGACCTTCACCCAGCTTCCTGTGTCTTGGTCCTCGAAATACGCCTCTATGCCTCTCGCAGGAGTTAGGTATGTCTTGACATTGACTGAATCTTGAATCACTCCACACCTCGACGAATGGAGTGGTCTGGCTATGAGAGAGACTTCTAAGCTCTCCTCACTACCGGAATTGGAGACGTGTAAGTAAATGGTTCTAGTTTCAGAGGGGTTCATTCTGAGTTGATACTCGAGAGATCCGGAGCTAGACGATGGGTCTTCATCTACCCACACAGACCAGCCTTCTTCTGTTGAAGCCGAGAGTTCCACTTCAGTTACAGCATTCCCCTCGTTCTTCAAGAGGAAAGTGTATACTATAGTTCCATTGGGCTCCACAATCCCGGACTGAGACTCTGGCTCTATGTCTAGCTGATATCTCGGCAGTACTTTTACTCTGAAGTAGTCTTCTTCCACTGTCCCATCTTCAGAGGTTACTCTGACTGTCAAATTAGCCTCTGTTCCCTCTAGTGCGTTCTCCGGTGGCTTCACAATTACCTCTACTAGGCAGTCATCTCTCACACCATCTGAGTCTAAATCTTGGCAATACCACTCCTCATCAATCACTGAGTCTCCGTTGTAGTCTGTAGCTGCTTTGAAGGAATCTATTCTTCCGTCTCCGTTTTCATCTATTGGAGTTAATGTGAGATTCCTTATTTCCCTTCCATTCCTCTCTGCCTTTACTTCCCACCCGAATAGTCCAGGTGGGTCCAATGGTTCCCCAGGCTCACCTCCTGGACCTCCTGGCTCTCCACCTCCAGGTGGAATGGGTGGGAAGACGAGTTCAGAAAGGAAGTCTATAGTAACCGAGTTCTCTCCGTTTCCTTCGTTCCTGATTATCAAATTAAACGTTCCCCTCTCCCCGGGGCACAATTCCATTTCTTCAGGACTTATTTCTATTTCTATGTCCCTTTCCTCAACTACTGATAGATACACTACGTCTTCGCTTCTTTTTTCGCAAGAAGACTCGGCTATAACGTGTAACTTTAAGTAAGACCCTTCAAGTAAGTTTTGAGGTCTGATCAATAGGTAGTAGGTTCCAGTTGCTCCTGGAGCTAGCTCTATTCTTGAAACTTGGTCCTCGGTCTCGCAATCTCCTACTATTTTCACATCCCAAGTTCCACTTGACTCGTAACTCATAGAAAGAGAGATAGTGTCATGGAAGTTCGATTCATTCTTTATTAGTACTGGTATGCACTTCTCCTCATTTCTACCAACTTCTAGAAACTCCTGTGATATCTCTACCAAAGGAGCTCTGCAGTTCCCTTGCACGCTCAGGTTGACTAGATATTCCCATGGATCTTGAACTAATCCAGGTCTATCTTCACTCGGACTACAAACGTTTTCTCCAGATATTGACCCTAGGGAAGTGGCCTCTACCTCCAAACTAAGCTTTTCCCCGACGTATGCTCCTTTCTTTGGTATAGCTATTAGAAAGCTCTTCATGGCTGGGTATGAATCTATGATCCCATCGAAATCTGAGTCTATTGGGAATAGAACCAAGTCCCTTGACCTGATCAACTCTTGGCTTATTAACTCACAGTCTTGATCCAATTGGTAGTCCACTTCCCCGTCCTTATCTAAGTCAATCCACTGGTAGAAGTCCAATGTCTTCCAGTTTTGATTTGCCTCTCCGGTATATGACAATCTTATTCTATCTGGTGTGTTCCCCATTAAGTACACGTTTATTTCTATCAATGCCGCCTCGCAATCGCCTACAGATTGACTGACTTCGTCGTCTTCTCCTATTTTTCCCAATTCGATGTGGAAGGAATTGTTTATCCTAACAGATGTGGAAATTGCCGAATAGTCTCCCGGATCCTCTAAGCTCCTAGCCTCTATGGATATCTCTTCCTCCCTAGGGAATAGGAATATGAGCAAGGATGCGTCAGGAAAAACTATGACTGGATATCCTGATACTTCATCCCAGCTCTCTAGGACTTTTTCTTCTGAGAAGTCTCCATCAGAATCTAAATCTATTGAGAATGTTTCATAAAGTCCATCTTCATTTGGATCGGAGACGGCAAAATTGAAAGAATCAAATGGGTCTCCATCTGAGTTCAAATCCAATCCTAAGAGAAGTTCATTAACGCTTCCCAGATAGTACTTATTACTGACCGAGAAAAGTCCTTTGCGTCCTATATGAAAAGTATATTGTCCTTCTACTCCATCTCCTCCTTGGTCGATCACATAGGTAGTTGTCTGAATAGGTACTTGGATATTCGAAACTGCATTCTCTGGTACCTCTACCAACAAGGATAACTGAACCTCGCTCATTGAGTTCATCTTCAATTCCCCTCTGGGAACTGAGAAGTATACGTAATTCTCGTTTATCTCAAGAATTCTGTACGTGATAGGGCCTAAACTGAAGTAGTCCCCTTCCTGAAGAGATGGATAGTCCAAGCTCCTAGTAGATGGGTCATCTACACTAATAGTATCCCTAGAATGAGATACTATCCAGTAGTCATCGTAGTCTCCATCGGAGTTCAGGTCTATCGAACCTCCTTCTCGGAATCCTCTGGAGTAGGAGACCTTGAAAGCCAGTTGAGTACCCCATCCATAGGGAACTCCAGATACTGAGATGGAGATTGTCTTCTCATCTCCAGAATTGGTTACTCTGAACATAACATCTCCAGAAGTTCCTGGACAAACTGAAACGGTATCTCCGAGTATATCTATCTGTATTGTGGATGCTCCTGCGCTTAGATTCCCTGAGATCGATGTCAACATTATAATTAGGAGCATTAGGCTTTCTCTCTTCAACTCCTCCAACCCCCTCGACCCTAGCCTAGACCTAATTCCGGTATATTTCTACCTCTTTATATCTTTTATGTCTCTGATAATCTCCAAATAATATACTCAAGGTGGGTGGGGGTGAGGTTTACCTATACAGAAGTAGACACATCCTCTTGGGATTTCTTCTCCAAACAAATTCCTGCAGTCTACTATTGCCTTATTTCTCAGATCCATCTTTAAAATTGATTTGAACTCTTCATGGTCTGTCATCAAGACTATACATTGTGCCCAGTGGACTGCGTCCTCGAGAGATTGTTCAGAATAGAAAGTTCCTCTCTCGGTGGTTATTTCCTCAACTATCGGGTCATATACTCTAATAATAGCCCCCTCTCTCGAAAGTTCCTCAATCACTTTTCTCGAAGGAGATTCCCTAGTGTCCTTCACTCCCTTTTTATAGGATAGGCCTAGCACTAAGACCTTAGATCCCTTAATTTCATTCAAACCCAGACTCTTTAGTGATTTCCTGACTAGATTTACCGTGTGTATCTTCATGAACTCGTTTATTTCTCCACTGAGCTCTATGAACTTCGGGACGTATTCGAACCTCTTGGCCTTGTAGGAGAGATAATATGGGTCTAGGGGTATGCAGTGCCCTCCTACCCCCGGACCAGGGTAATGGGGCATGAATGCGAAAGGTTTAGTAGAGGCTGCCCTTATTACTTCCCAAGTGTCTATACCCATCCTTTCAAATATTAGAGCCATTTCATTCACTAGAGCTATGTTAACTCCTCTAAATATGTTTTCGAATAGCTTAGTCGCCTCAGCCGTCTTGGTGTCTCTGACCAAAACTATTTTCCTGAATACCCTTGATAACACCGCTTTGGTGATCTCTGCGCTTTCTCTATTTATTCCTCCAACAATTTTCGGTATTTCTCTCAATGGGTACTCCTTATTCCCTGGATCTATTCTCTCCGGAGAATAAGCTAGCCAGAAGTCATTCCCAGCAGTTAATCCGGAGCTCTCTTCTAGAAGGGGTTTGACTATCTCCTCTGTAGTTCCCGGAAACGTGGTACTCTCCAATACCACTAGATTTCCTTTCTCTAAAAACTTAGAAACAGTTTTAGTCGCTTCTATTACGAAGCTCAAATCTGGCTCCTTGTCCTCTTTCAGGGGTGTAGGGACGCAAATGAAATATGCATCACAATTGCCTATTTCTTCCTCTTTATTCGTGAAGTACAAGTTCTTCTTAGCCAAGTCTCTCCTAGTAACATCTGGAGATGTAGATTTTCCAGCTCTAAGGTCTTCCACCCTCTTTTTGTTTATGTCGTAACCTATGACACGATATTTCTCGGAAAGAAGAGCTGATAGTGGGAGACCTACGTGACCAAGTCCTAAGACACAGATTCTGAGCTCGCCAGATGAGACCTTCTTCATGAAGACTTCCTTCAAGGACTCTCCCATTAGGAGGTGACCGTCACATTGATATAAGTAACAGAGGGAAGTGAGTCACTGGTGAGAACTTGAGATTCTATCAACTACACCCCCAAGTAGTGGTACTGATAGGGACTGCAACAGAGGAAAAGGAGAACTTCATGCCTGCAGCCTGGGCTTCTCCTTTGTCGTTTAAACCCCCACTCTTTGGAGTGGCAATTTCCCCTAAGAGATATACTTATAATGCCATACTTGCTAGCGAAGAGTTCACCGTGAACTACTGCACACTAGAGATGGCTGACATAGTTGCCAGAACTGGAGAAGTGTCTGGGAGGATGGTAAACAAGAAGGAAAAATTCAACATAAAAACTAGAAGAGGTGAGGTAGTCAAGGCTCCTGTGGTAGAGGGGTGCTATGCTCATCTAGAGTGTAAATTAAAGGACTACTTCGAAGTGGGAGACCATTTTCTCTTCGTTGGAGAAGTTCTGAAATTTTCTCATGATTTAAAGGATCTCAAACCATTGATTTACCTTTGGGAGGACACTTACACCACCATAAGCGATGTGAGGATCCTTAAACCAAGAGAGAAATAACAAATGAGCTTGCATGCCCACAGAGCTACACTATCTTCACCACGTTTGATCCTAGGGGG
>Ga0209410_1000489_pt1 | contig 18390 bp, 17 predicted proteins | sample Mar14436cmmetaG_FD_184135 | JGI IMG/M metagenome (GOLD analysis project Ga0209410, IMG submission 184135) | Marine hydrothermal vent microbial communities from Guaymas Basin, Gulf of California to study Microbial Dark Matter (Phase II) - Marker... ... | reverse complement strand
ACACCCCGAGGGCTATATACAAAGCCCGCTTCACTCCTATACGTTCGGAGAGCCTGCCGAAGAGGAGGGAAAACGGGAACGCTACGAACTGGGTCAAAAGCAGGGCCGCCACGAGGTCCTGGGTGCTTATCCCCACCTCCGCCCCGTATATCGCCGCCATCTTTATGACCGTGCTTATGCCGTCAGCATAAAGCCAAAAGGCGACTAGGAATTTAGCCGCCTCACGGTGCCTTCCGACCTCCCCGAGGGTCCCCTTCAGCTCCCTGATCCCAGCCCCCCAGTCCACCTTTCCCACGTCGCCCGGCTCCTTCACCCAGAGGAGGAAGGGTAGGGAAAAAGCAGCCCACCATACTGCCACCGAGAGGAAGGAGGCCCTCGCACCCCAGCTCGCGTCCGGAAGCCCGAACCACTCCGGACGCCCTATCATGATAAGGTTCGCGGCCAGGAGCAGCCCCCCTCCGAGGTATCCCAACGCGTACCCCAAGGACGAAACCCTGTCCATCCCCTCCCTCGTGGCGACGAGGGGGAGGAAGGAGTCGTAGAAAGTGTTCGAAAGCGAAAACCCCACCAGCCCGAGGGCGAAGAGGGGGAGGCAGAGCTTCCATCCTCCCTCCCCGACCAGGAAGAGCGCTCCCGTAGAGCCCACCCCCAGCAGCCAGAAGACGCAGAAGAAGGCCCTCCTCCTGCCGGCCAGGTCCGCCACGGCCCCTAAGAGGGGGGCAGAAAGGGCGACGGCCAAGGTGGCCCCGGAGGCCGTGAAGCCCCACAGCGCCGTCGCCCTCCAGTCCGGAAGGGAGGACGCCGCTACATTTTGGAAGTAGGGCGGAAGCACCGCCGCCATGATGGTGGTGGCGAAGGCGGAGTTCGCCCAGTCGTAGAGGCACCATCCCAGTACCTCCCTATTCCGGACGGAAGGCATCCTTTATGTGCCTTATCCTTATGCCCTCCCCCACCTCCACGGCCACCACGTCGAAGCGCACTTCCCCGTCCCAGGGGTTCTTAGCTAAGTACACCCGTGCCGCCCTGACCAGATGCTCCCTCTTTCTAAGGGTGACCCAGGACTCAGGAGGACCGAAGGCTCCTGACCTTCCCGTCTTGACCTCCACGAAGGCCAGGACATCCCCGTCCCTGGCAACTATGTCCACCTCCCCTCCCCTCGCACGGAAGTTCCTGGCCAGGACCTTCATTCCCTTTCCTTCGAGCCACTTAGCTGCAAGGTCCTCCCCTGAGCCTCCACGCTCAGCTCTCCGCATGGTTGGTTATTGGTTGATTCGTGTCTTCCTCCGAGACCCCATGTGCGGCCGTTGTCGTCCGAGAACCTCCTGTATATGGCGTCCGCCCTCCCCTCCCTCCTGAGCATCCAGAACACGGCGAAAGGCTCCCCGGGCTGCACCCGTTCCCTGTTCTTGAGCATGTTCTTAAGGGTAACCGCCTTGTCCAAGATCCTGTTGAGGTCCTCTATGTCGCTTACACCTTCGGCCTCCACCAGGTCCAGGAACTCCCGCTCTAAGGTCTCCCGGTCCACTCGTAGCTCGTTGGGCGCAAGCGAATAGTAAAGTGGCACGGTCGTGCCGTCCTCTATGGATTCGGCTATGGAGTACTTGTCCAAATACCCCGCCTCCGGGTCGTCCACGCCGAAGACCTTGAAGGTGCCCCTTCCGTAGGAGGTCCTGTCTATCGGAGTGCCCGTAAAGCCCAAGTAGGTGGCGTTGGGAAGCGCACCTAAGACGAAGATGTTCTCCCTGGTGTTGAGGTTCGGGGGCATGTCGTCGAACTTGTGTATCATGGAGACGATGAGCCCTCGTCTGTCGCTCGCCAACAGCTCCCTGAGGTGGGCCTTGCTTCTGGCCACCTCCACCTGACCGATGCCCAAGGTCGAGGCCAGGTTCCCGAAGAGCTGTGTCTCAAGCTCATTGCGGTCCACCAACATGAGCACCGTGGGATTCTCGAAGACGGGTTCCTCCATGAGCCTCTTGGCGATGGTTATCATCGTGTATGTTTTGCCCGACCCCTGGGTATGCCAGATGAGTCCTCTGTGCTTCGTCGGGTTCGCACAACGCACGAGCGAACGCTCCACCGCCCGCATCTGGTGTGGCCTGAGGATCACCTTCTGAAGTTCGTCGTCCCTCCGGGTGAAGAGGATGAAATCCCTCAGCACCCGCTCGGGTGCCACGAAGGTCTTCACCAAGGTCTCGAAATCGTGGCCTGCGCTTTCTTCCTTCCAGTTGAAGAGGTTCTTGGCGGAGAAGTTCCATGTGGTCCCGTAGTAGTACTGCACGAGGTGGGTCAGTCCGAAGGCCTGTACGAGGGCCATCAGCTCCGGAACTTCCCTGTGGTAACGGCGCACCTGGTCCAGGGCCTCCCCTATGCCCTCCAGCTTGGTGGCTGCCTTGGTCTCTATCAATATGATCGGGACCCCGTTGACCAGAAACACCACATCGGCCCGGACCCTGTGGACGCCGTTGGTGAAGGAGAACTCGTCGGTGACATGAAAGATGTTGCGGTGGGGGTCCTCGAAGTCCAATTCGTAATCCATCCCTTCAGTATAGCGGAAAATCTTGGAAATGGCTTCAAGGATATCCTCTCGTAGCTTCCAGTCCCTAAGCACTTATCGCCTCCCCAAGGATTCGCTCGCGCATCCTGCGTTTGATGGCATCCGGGGTGACCAAATCTACTTTAGTTCCTAAGAGCGCTTCCAGCTCCGTCTTCAGCTCCAGAAACTTAAAAAGTCCTACTCGTGCCTGTGGGGCGAACTCCACTAAGATGTCCACATCGCTCGTTTCGGTGGCCTCATCCTGCGCTACTGAGCCGAACACTTTGAGCGAACGGACGGCGAACCGCCTGCGCAGTTTGGGCAAGTTTTCCCTCAGCTTTCTCAATACCTCATCCCTCTGCATCTAATAATCCCCCACATGTAAAAGTCGAATGACAGAGGACCGTTCAGCTTCTTTCTCGCAGTGACACCATACGGCATCCTGAACCATCTCCTTAAGTTCCTCTAAGGTATCAGCCTCGGTGAAGATAGAGTAGCCGAGTGCCCTGGCCTCGTAACCTCCCTCCGGGGACTCTTTCACTAAGAAGATAATTTCCTTAGGCATCGTTTTAACACCTACTTACAGGTTCCCTTCTAGTTGCAGTATGCGTTCTATATGATCCACAAGGGAGGGGACTTCGTTTTGTACAATGTCCCATAGAACTTCATCATCAAGGCCGAAATAGGCATGGGTAAGGATATCCCGCAGTCCGGCCATCTCTCGCCAGGCAATGTCCGGATATCGGCGGCGCACTTCGTCCGGAATATGTTTAGCTGCTTCGCCGATGATTTCAAGATTGCGCAGAACGGCATCATATGCCATCTCGTTTTTCACAAAACTGTCGAAGTCCATCCCTTGCGTATATCGTACGACCTTCTTTGCAGATTCAAGGATGTCTCTGAGGAACAGTTTCCAGCTACGCGACACGGATAGCCTCCTGTTCCACAATCGGACGTGCCCACGGTTTCAGCGCACTTGTCATCACGAGGTCCACCTTTTTGCCCAGAAGGTCCTCTAAGTAGAACTTCAGCGCCATATAGCCGCTGAATCCTGGGGATTCTGTAAACTCCACCAGCACATCTATATCGCTTTCAGGCGAAGCCTCCCCACGGGCGACCGAGCCGAAAATAGCTAATGATTTGACGCCCAGGGTACGCAACTCCTCCTGGTGGTCGCGCAACAGTTGCAGGATTTCGTCACGGTTCATGGTTGTTCTCATTTTCTCTAGAGGGTCCTTCAACCCAGTGAGCGACTTCTTGCCTGCGATAGACCTCCATCCCTTCCTTCAGGGCGGGTGCGACTACCAGACAAAACGAATCACGATATCGCTCTATCTGCTCCGGGGTGACCAGGATGATATCCACGGCCTGACCCACACCGTGCAGGTTCATGTAAATGTCCCCGATCAGGCGATGATAGTCAAACTCTCCGCTCTTCACCACCAGCAAATCTACATCGTTGTGGGGTCCTATCTCGCCACGAGCTGCGGAGCCGAAGAGGATTATCCTATCGGGTTGAGCTACCTCAACGATACGTTGAACGATCTTCTGAAGTATCTCCTTACTTAACCTACGCTGAATTTGCATGTTAAGAGTCTTTAGAGCATTTTTGTCTAACATTTACTTTTTTGACTGATCTACAAGTTATATAAGTCTTTTTCTAACAGAGATGTTGGAAGGCCGTTTTGTCTAAAAATTGACTAAAACATTGTCTAATTCACTTAATCAGACGATTTTTTAGACAATTCCCATCTCGCTCCTCTCCCTCGCTTACCTTCGACCGGGCGAATTATCCCCTCACGTCGCATTTCCTGGAGCAAGTTCCTGATGAAGTTACCCTTCTGCGCATCGGTCAAGGCATCGGAAAGCTTATCAAACAATAACTTATCTATATCTTTCCTTTTAGCCTCACCGAACTCCTTAAGATAGGCTATGATCATTTCCTTATAATACCCCTTATCAAACGCCCGCTTCCTGATATAGTCCGCTTTTGTATCTATCTCTGCAGCGACCTTCGCTGAAACGTAAAGCCTCGGACGTCGTCCTTCAATTAACTTCTTCGCCTTTAGTCTTCTATACTCTTCTTCTGTTAAAGGTTTTCCCTTCTGGACTTTGTCGAGGGCGATTACATCCATCAGTGTTAAGTCCCTCTTTGTCATAAGCATCCGTGTATAATTTTCGTCCAGCACCCTGCCGATAATACGCACCTTCACCCGATTGGGTTCACTCAAGTCATAATCGGGCATAGGGAAATAACGCTCCCTTTGCTTCGTAAACATGCGCTTTATCCCGCTGCCTATGATGTCAATCATGTTCAGGTTAAACATAGCCTCAGCCAAGAAACGGTTCCGGTAGATTTCTGGTGGCGCATCCCGTTGAATCACCGCTTCTACACTCCCCGGTAGAAATTCGCCTAAGTTTGTGACCAACAATGACTCCGGCTCCTCAACTACGGTGATGCGCCCACCCAAGGTGTAATCCTGATGTGCGATGGCATTGTGTAATGTCTCACGGATCACCCAGGGGTCATATTTGGAAATTTCGGTCGGAAACAGGCTCATGTCTGACAGATAACGGTAGGTCAGATTCCTGATTTTAGCGAAGACCTGATTCACGGCAAGGATCAAGGGTGGTTCGAAATGTTGATAGTCCTCTTCCATCCCATCGGCATCCCTGAGCACCCATGTGATACGGGCAATAGCAGGCGAGAGGAAGTGTTCTGCCTCACTCCGGCCGAGAAGGATGATCGCCGTCCGGGTGATCTGTCCGTTAATGCAGACCTTTGCCTTGTTCAGGAAGGTAAGGTCGTCCCATTTCTCCACTTCATTAGCTAAACTTGGGAATTTCTTTTTATATTCCTTACGGGCAAAAGCAATGGCCTGTGGATCAAGGTCATCCAGCGTGGCTCCATAGCATATCTGCGCTGACCAGTCCTCATATGCGATCTGCCTGCGTATGCGTTCAATCTTTTCAAGGCTCAACGGTCCAAGAGCATCGTGAATGCGGCCATAAGCGATACCATCCCAAGTCGTGGGAATGCCTCTGGGTGCGGGTGGTATCTGAAACAGGATGACCCGACCTTCGGGCAGATATAGTTCATAGATATTCTGAAAGGTAATATGATGGTTCGTATGCTTGGCAATTTCCTGTTTGAGTCTATCCAGACCGGGAGCCTGACGGCGGTAGTTGGTTCCAACAATCTGACGAGGTAGCTTATCAGTCACTCCGAAGATCAACCAGCCAGCCGATTGACCCGCAAGGTTGGCCTCGTTGCTGAGAGCCGAAAAATACCTGCCCAGGTCATTGAAATCAAAATTTCTCTTGGCCTCTTTAAATTCTATCCATTCCGTTTCGGAAGGCAAGGCCATGAGGTCTCTTAGCTTAGTTTTGAGCTCCTCTAATTCCATAAACCAATCTCAGCGACTTCAGCTCCCATCAGTCCCATCAACACTTGGCTTAGAGCGTTCTAAAGGAACTCTAACTTTCCCTGTCATCAAGTGGTGTAACAATGTCTTAAACAGCGCCTCCAGCGCGGCCTTACAGTTCTCCTCGGCTTCAATTTTGCGGTCCACGGCCCGGAGGATGCGAGCGATTTTATGTTGTTCGTCTTGGATATCAGTAATGCGGAGGAACTTTGGACCTAATGGCCGTTCCACAGCACTGGCAGTGTAACCATATTGAGGTTTGTACGCCACTTCTCCCAACCTCACTACCTCCCAATGCTCCGGCACCGGGCCGATTTCGGTCTCCTTAAGAGGTACTTGGTCGGCCTGGTCGAGAGGCACAGGACCATAGGTAAAGAGATGACGCATAAGGCTCTTCTTCAATTCCCGTGTGGCAGCGATTACCTGCTCGGTCGCCTCCTTCGCCCGCTGCACCGTGCGCAACACATAGGCGATGGCCCGCTGTTCGGGAAGAGAGGGGAGGAGGATAGGGAGAGCCTTCATTACCCCTTGGGTAAGCTTACCTCGTGTGGTACCACTGATGAAACGCTGGATGTCCATGAAAATCAGAAAGTAAAGTAAATAATCGTTCAATAGTCTTCCTGGCACTCCTCTAATAATGTGAGCATGGTTATTGACCCAAAATTTGCCTCTCATGATATATGCAGAATTTTCAAATGGTCCCCAATATCCTCCATCTTCAGCTAAAAGAACATATTCTCCATCAAAAAGGTAGTCGTCAATGTAGTCTATAACTCCATTCGCACCACAGTACGGATATGGCCCTTTCCTATCCGCTCTTTCCTCCTCACTCAAAGGGATTCTTTGTTTGTCAAATATTTCTATCACCTCCCCCAGTCGTACTATCTTCCACTCCTTGGGCAATGGCTCCAGCTCGGTTATTCTAAAGCTGTTATTATTTCGTGGTTGTACTAATGCCATCCCATTTCCTCTGTTACCTTGAAAAGCCACTCTTGAAAGGTCCTCTCAACTTCTTGGAACCTTTCAAGTGAGCCCTCGAAGAATCCAGCCTTTAGCAAACCCCAATCAGGACCTTGTTTGAGCCCAGCTTGTGCGAACTCAAATATAGGAGATGATTCCCAATCTTCTGGCCATCTCCCATAGCGCCACCCAAAACGGCCTATAGGTGCCCATGACTCATCTACAAGATCTCTGTATGTTAGAGCTAAAAGATACTCAAATATCTCAAAGACTTCCTCATATCTACTATCATCCGGCAGGTATTCATGTAGTACAGGTCTCAGGAACTCAAAAAGGTAGTTACTATCAGGAGTATATTCACGTTCAGCGTTTTGACGAGGTATCCATCTCTTTTCACGAAATATCCGAACATTCAAAGTTTCAATCGCTGGTACCTTCTCGTCCGGTCTACGACGATACTGGGGCTTTATCAACACTGCTGCCAAGTGATGGAAATGTTCCACTGCAAGGGCACTGATACCTGAGGCATAAGTGAGCAAAAGGGCTGGATAAAGTTGAAGTTCAACCAGTAAAGTGTTCCCGTCTCGCCTTGGGAGTTGTACAAGTCGTCCAATACATCTTGTTAGTAAATAAGCATTTTCGCCTGTATCATGATAACTTAAAGCTACCAGCATCGCCAGAAGTCGTTCGACGACGGCTTCATATTCGTGCATACGGTGCTGAAACATCTCCTTTGTCACCTGAGGGACCTGGGTGTTGAACCGCTCTGAGGCTAACTCTCGATAGACCCTTTCCGTCTCCTCATGGATTAAGTCATGAAGCCGAATACGATGGCGGGGTTCCGACAGGTATCTCTTAACAGTAGCGACAGCTGACTTTATGGACATGGGATGAGAACGCTCCAGCTCACGAAGGGCCTCAATTTTTTCCACTAAGTCCATAAAGAATTGGTCCGCACTTTCAATTCGGATGACCTCGGCCCGTCTGTGGCAGATAACTTTCTTGGCCTCCTCGGTCAGTTCTCCCTTAGCAAGCCAATAGGTGGTGAAGCGTCTGTTTGGACAGCGTAAGATGGCGTTCCTTAAGGCCGTATCCCATGCCCCTGACCAACCGCAGATGATTAGTCCGAACTCATCAAGAACTCTGTCAAGGAAATCATTGAACGCGGGAGAATAATTTTCTAACTCTTCAGGAGTATTCTTGATACGGGTATCTAGATAGTCTCCATGTAGCTTAACAAGGTAACACCGTGAATGTACATAGGGCATCGCACCTCGTAGGTCGTCCTCGGTACTGATGACATCAGGTTCAATCCCCACTTCCTGAAGTGCTCTTTCGATGAGTCGGTCAAAGTTTGTCGTCAGAATCATGCGGACATAGCCGAGTTCAACGAGAGTAGCGATTGCTCTATGGGCAGCAGTAGGAACTTTTAGCCCTTGTTCTTTCTCCTCTTCGGTTGGCTCAAAGTAAGCTCGCAATAAGGCCATTCGTTCCGCAGAAGTTGTAGTTAACTTGTCCAATAGCTTTGCATAATCGGGGGGTTCACCAAATCTCCGTTTGTACCAAGCTTCAGGGTTAGGTTCCGGGTCCTCACCTTCCATTGCAGCCACCTTGCGTATCAAATCCAGTACAATATCCCAACCGGTCGGAATACCAGCAGCTCTGGACACACCGGAACCAATTAGCAGGGCGTAGACTCCAGGGTGTGCATGTATGGATAAAGCTAACCTTAACACAGGTTCATCTTTCATCTTTTTTCCTCCGACCCATGTATTTCAGGCCCAAAGTGTATCATCCGGACCGCTTCACCTCAAGCCCTAAACTTCTCAGGACCTCCGAAAGCTTCAGGTCCGCCTCCGCCCGTTCCTCCTCAGCCTCCTCAAGGAGCAAAACTGCCTCCTCCAGCGGCAGGACTTCCTCTTGGGCGTCGGTGGCTACGTACCGGCTGGGAGAGAGGTTGTAGTCGTTGCGTGCCGCTTCCTCTCGGGTGATGATTCTACTCAGGCCTTCTGTCTCCTTCCAGTTCAGGTAGATGTCCGCGATCCGGGATATGTGCTCCTCCGTGAGGTAATTCTTGGGCCGCCCCTTGGCGAACTCCTTGGAGGCGTTGACAAGGAGGATCTGGCCTTTGTGCTGTTTGGCCTTGTTCACGACCAGAATTATGCCCGGAGCCGTGGTGTTGTAGAAGAGGTTCTCCGGAAGGAGGACGACGGCCTCCACGAGGTCACGCTCTACGAACGCCCTGCGGATGTCCCGCTCCCTGTTGGAACCCTGATTTCCGCTGCCTCTGCTCACAGCGCCGGTATCCAAAACCACGGCCATCTTTCCGCCTTCCCTGAGCGAGGCGAACATATGCTGGATCCAGCCCCAGTCCGCGCTGGACCTCGGCGGAACGCCGAAGGCGAAACGGCCGTACGGATCGTGCTCGTAGGTGGAGATGGGAAACTCCTGGTTCCACATGGGATTGGCTGTGACCTTGTGGAACTTGCGCAGGCTCCCGTCGGGGTCCAGGAAGGCCGGGCGGTTCATCGTGTCCGCAAGGGCTATCTCTGCCTCCATATCGTGGATGAAGACGTTCATACGTGCCATGGCGAACGTGGAGGGGTTGATCTCCTGGCCGAAGAACTTCAGCGGCGCTACCTCAGGCGGGACCCTCTTCCTGCCGTCCTCTGGAACTCCGTATTTTTCCACGAACCTCAGATGGCACTTGATGAGCAACCCACCCGAACCACATGCCGGATCGTAGATCTCATCCCCCGGCTCGGGGTCAAGGATGTGCGCCATCAAGATCGCCACCTCACGGGGGGTGTAGAACTCGCCTGCGCTCTGGCCCTGCCCCTCCGCAAACTTCCTGAGCAGGTACTCGTAGGCCCGGCCCAAGATGTCGGGCTCCACATCCCTCAGCCCCAGCCGGTAGCGGGAGAGCACCTGGATCAGCCTCCGCAGTTGCTCGTCGGAGAGGATGCGCTGCCCTGCGGCAGTGGCGTTGAAGTCCACGCCGTCTATGACCCCCTGAAGTTGGGGATTCTCCCGTGCCACCGCCCTGACAGCATCGGTCAGGTACTCGCCCAAGTTCGTGGTCCTCCGGGAGACCTCGTTCCAGCGGGCCTGCGGGGGGATGTAGAAGCGCACGAGGCTGTGGTCCTGGTCCACGAACTCCGCCGTGCCTCCGAGTTCCCTCAGCTCGTCCTCGAACACGTCCGAAAGCCGTTTGCAGAACCTTTGTTCACCCGCCGTACCTGCCCTCTACATATGCGTAGAATGTCTGGCCCTGATAAGTTATCCTCTTGGCCCGTCCGCTCCTTACGAGGGAGTCGAGCCCCTCGGAGACCTCGTCGGGGGATAGGTGGGAGAGGGTCTCCAATATGTGCCTCTCCCTCATGGGATGCCTCCTTATTATGTGGAGTATGGCATCCACCGGGCTCGGGAACCCTTCCACCCCGAACTCCCCCTCCTCCTCGTGGGGTAGGAGCTCGGCCCCGAGCAGCACCTGCGCCCTTACCAAGGCGTCCTCGTCAGGGACCCTCACCCAGGGTTCGGCGGGTGGGCGCACCGGAAGGTTTATGAAGGTCCTATCGGGCCTTATCCCCTCCAACGCCTTCCTTATGGCCTTAAGGGACTCCTCCGAATCGTTCACGCCCGAGACCAGCATGACCTCGACCCAGAGCTTCCCTCCGAACTCCTTTTTGAACTCCGCCATTCCGTCTATTATGGCCCCTATCCTGAGTTCACGGTGGGGGCGGTTGACCTTCCTGAAGGTCTCCCGGTCCCCGGCGTCTAAGGAAGGCATGACGAGGTCCGCAAGCTTAAGCTCCTCCCTCACGTCCTCCCTGTAGAGGAGGGAGCCGTTCGTGAGCACGGCCACGGGGACGGGGGAGATCTCCTTGGAGCGGGAGATCAACCACCCGAGGCTCCTGCAGAGCGTGGGCTCCCCCTCCCCCGTGAACGTCAGGTAGTCAAGTTCGGGGTTCAGCGAAAGGGCCTCCCTCACCTCGGAGAGTATATCCTCGGGGGGGAAGAAGTCGGCCCTCTCGTTCGTCATGCAGGTTGTCCTGCCGAGCTGGCAGTAGACACACGAATAATTGCAAGTCTTAAACGGAACTACGTTCACCCCGAGCGAGCGGCCGAGCCTCCTCGATGGCACGGGGCCGAAGGCGTATTTGAACTCCATCCCATCCTCCGTTATGCATTTGAGCCCTGGCGGTTCTCTGCCTCGCAGGGGTTGTTCCAGGTGTTCCCACCGTCCTCCGGACGGTCTGCATGAAGGTGCGGCCAGAAGGGAGGGGAGCTTCACGGCCCCGCCTCAAGTCCCCTTTCCTTCGTCCAAAAGGGCGGCCTCGAGGACCTCGTCCATGTGCTCTACGAACACAAATTCTATGTTCTTCTTGAGTTCCGGGGACATCTCCTTCACCTGGGGTTCGTTCCTCTTCGGAAGCACGACCTTACTTACCCCTGCCCTCTTGGCCGCCAAGATCTTTTCGTCCAGCCCTCCCACCGGCAGGACGTAGCCCCTCAGCGTCACCTCCCCGGTCATGGCCACGTCCCTCCTCACCGGCCTTCCCGTGAGGGCCGAGACCAGGGCGGTGGCCATAGTTACGCCCGCCGAGGGACCGTCCTTGGGGATCGCCCCCTCGGGGATGTGTATGTGCACGTCCTTGCCTCGGAAGGCCCCCTCGTCGGCACCGAGCCTGCCTGCCGCGGACCTGACGTAGCTCCAGGCCGCCTGGGCCGACTCCTTCATGACCTCCCCGAGCCTCCCTGTGAGTATCAGCTCCCCCTTCCCGGGGAACAGGGTCACCTCTATGTGGAGTATGTCCCCGCCGTTCTGGGTCCAGGCGAGGCCCGTGGCCACGCCCACGAGGTCTCTGTCCGGAAGCTTCCTCTCCTGGACCTTCGGGAGGCCGAGGAGTCCCTCTAAGTCCCTTGCGGTCACCGTGACGGGAGCTTGCTCTTTGCCCTCGACGATCTTCCTCGCCACCTTCCTACATACGGAGGCTATCTCCCTCTGGAGCTGGCGCACGCCGGCCTCGTCGGTGTATCTCCTTATGAGCTTTACGAGGGCGCCGTCGGTTATGCGGAGGGAGGAGGGGTCCATCCCGTTCTCTTTAAGCTGCTTAGGGATAAGGAAGCCCTTGGCTATGTGGAGCTTCTCGTGCTCGAGGTAACCGTGAAGCTCTATGACCTCCATCCTGTCTAAAAGGGACGGGGGGATGGTGTGGGTGGTGTTGGCGGTAGTTATGAAGAGGACCTCCGAAAGGTCGAAGTCCACCTCCAGGTAGTGGTCGCTGAAGGAGTGGTTCTGTTCGGGATCGAGGACCTCTAAGAGGGCCGCCGCAGGGTCGCCCCTGAAGTCCACGCCGATCTTGTCCACCTCGTCCAGGAGGAACACGGGGTTCTTGCTCCCCGCCTTCCTCATGGACTGTATTATCCTCCCCGGAAGGGCTCCGACGTACGTCCTCCTGTGCCCCCTTATCTCGGCCTCGTCCCTCACCCCCCCGAGGGATACCCTTACGAAGTTCCTGCCCAAGGCCCTTGCGACAGAGCGGGCGAGGGAAGTCTTGCCCGTGCCCGGGGGTCCCACGAGGCACAACACCGGCCCCTTTATCCTCCCTGCGAGCTTCACGACGGCCAGATGTTCAACTATCCGCTCCTTGGGCTTCTCCAGGCCGTAGTGGTCCTCGTCGAGTATCCTCTGCACGAGTTCGACGTCCAGCCTGTCCTCGGTGCGCTTGGACCAGGGGAGGGAGACGAGCCAGTCGAGGTAGTTCCGGACGACAGTGGCCTCGGGGGAGAACGGCTGCATCTGGCGGAGCCTGGCAAGCTCCGACCTCGCCTTCTGTTCGACCTGCTCTGGCATGCCGGCCGCCTCTATCTTCTCCTCCCACTTCGAGAACTCCTCCTCTGGGGCCTCCCCGAGCTCCTCCTGGAGGACCCTCATCCTCTGCTGGAGGTAGAACTGTCGCTGGTCCTCCTGCATGCGGCTTCTGACCTTGTCCTCTATCTTCTCCTCAAGTTTAAGGATCTCCTGCTCCTGGACCAATATCGCCAGGAGTTTGTCCAACAGGGCCTCCAAGCTCGGGGCCGACAGGAGCTCCTGTTTCACCTGAGGGGGGACCGTCAGGTGGGCGGATATGAAGTCCGCCACCTTGGCCGGGTCCTCCTCGCCCTGTATCCCCATGAGGACCTCGTCGGGGACCTGGCGGTTCAGGCGGACGTATTCCTCGAAGTACATGGTAACCCTGCGGAGCCTCGCCCTGACCTCCGGGGAATCGTGGCTTTCGAAGGGGACGAGCTGGATGAGGGCCCTGTATCCTGGACCGCTCCTGTAGAACCTCACCATCCTCGCCCTGGCCACCCCCTCCAGAAGGACCTTGGCTATGCCGTTCGGAAGCCTCATGGCCTGCACGACCCTCGCCACCACCCCGACGGAGTGGAGGTCCCGCTTCGTGGGCTCCTCGACCTGTGGGTCCCTCTGGAGCACGAGGAAGAGGAGCCCCTCCCCCTCGACCGCCTCGTCCAAGGCTCCTACGGACTTGTCCCTCGCAACCAATATTGGGGCGACCATGTTGGGGAAGAAGACCTGGTCCCTCAAGGGTATCATGGGAAGGCCGGTCCCTCGCACTCCCTGACGCCTCTTCTGCATAACCCCCTCCGTTTTGAAAATTATAGCCGAGGAGGTCCTCATCTCCCCCGAGCTAAAGATAATACATTCGGGGATCGGGGACAAGGAGGACGGCTACCGTAGGCGAAGATGACCTCCAGCATGTTGCCCGGGTAGGGAAAAATTCTTATATTACCACCACGATGGCTTCCGGACCCGAAATATCGGTCGTCGTCCCCCTCTTCAACGAGAGGGAGAGCCTCAGGGAGTTGTACCTGAGGCTCAGGAAGGTATTAGAGGAGATGGGAAGGAGCTGGGAGATGATATTCGTGGACGACGGTTCCACGGACGGCTCCTTCCTGGAACTTGAGGCCATCCACAGGGAGGACCCGAGGGTCAGGGCCTTCAGGTTCAGGAGGAACTACGGAAAGGCCGCTGCCCTGGACATGGGCTTCAGGGAGGCCCGGGGGGAGATAATAGTCACCATGGACGCCGACCTCCAGGACCTCCCCGAGGAGGTCCCCAAGCTCGTAGCCAAGCTCGAGGAGGGTTACGACCTGGTCTCCGGATGGAAGCGCCGCAGGAAGGACCCGATATCCAAGAGGCTCCCCTCCAAGGTCTTCAACTGGACGATATCTAAGCTTACGGGACTTCCCCTCCACGATATAAACTGCGGGTTGAAGGCTTACAGGAGGGAGGTGGTAAGGGACCTCAGCGTCTACGGCCATCTGCACAGGTTCCTTCCGGTCTTCGCCTCCCGCCAGGGGTACAGGGTGGGGGAGGTGGAGGTGGCCCACCATCCCAGGAGGTACGGGAGGAGCAAGTACGGTCCGGGAAGGTTCGTGCACGGTTTCCTGGACCTTATGACGGTGCTCATGCTCACGAAGTACCTCACCCGTCCCCTTCACCTCTTCGGCGGGGCGGGGCTGGCCTTCTCGGCCGTGGGGTTCTGCATAAATTCGTACCTTGTGTACCTCAAGTTCAGGTACGGCAACCTCATGGGAAAATACCCTCTCCTGTGGCTCGGGATATTGCTCATGGTGGTAGGCGTCCAGCTGCTTTCGACCGGACTTTTGGGGGAGCTGATACTTAACCTCAGGAGGGAGGGGATAAGCTATTCCGTGAAGGAGCGGCTGGATGGCGCTTGAACACGATCTCCCCGTATCCGACCCCGAGCTCCCTCGCCACGGCCTCACACTTGGCCTTTAGGATGAAGTAGATGGGATCGCTCCTTTCGCTTAAAGTCTCGAAGTTGCCCTGTCCCTTCGCTATCCTCACGTCCGCCTTAAGGAACTCCTCCTTGAACTCCTCGGAGACATCAGCCCAGGGTATCCCTATCCCGTCGGAACCCGTGTCTATTACCCTTGCGACCTCCTCCATCCCCACCTCCTCCGCATCCTCCCTCAGTGCGTCGTTTATGCAGGGGCCACCCCTCACCACGAAGGTGACCTCGCAGTCGGCCTCCTTCCTTATCTCCTCTATCAGGACCTTATCGAAGACTATCTCGCCAGCGTTGTCGCCTATGTAGATCAGCCTTTCGGCCCTTTCGAGCTCCTCCACGAAGCCCTGGAAGTGGTCGACCGAGAAGGGGGTCCTGAGCACCTCCTCGACCTCCCTTTCCACGTCGAACTGGACCCCTATCCCGAGGTCTATCACGTTGCCTGCTGCTGCGAGCTTGACCGCTGTATGGAGCGGGTCCTCGGAACTTACCACAAGCTCCTTCAGGCGGGGGTAAAGCTCGAGGGCGATCCTGTTGTACTTCCTCTTAAGCTCGTAGTACGGATCCTCCACCCCGGTCACCTCCCTGACCACCCTGTAGGCCACGTTCGAATGGTCCCCGGGGGTGCCCGTGAGCGGGGTGCCTATAAGCTCCCGCATTATCCTGTCCAATATCTCCCTTTGGACCTTCGGATCGTCGGTGGCGAGCCTGGCAGTGTTCAGGCCCTGACGGATTATGCACGGTATGCAGTCCAGCACCGCTCTCATCCTCACCTCCTTGACATGCGTGCGGAAAGTTTGTAACTTCCCTACAAAGGAGGGGCAGGGTGGGGTTAAAGGATCATTTCGAGGCCCGTAGGGACTTCTGGCTCATAGTCCTCAACGGAGCCCTTTTCATATTCGCCTTCTCCTTCATAAGCCCCGGGACGGTCCTGTCGGCGTTCGTGTACCAGCTCACAGGGTCGAGCCTTTATGTGGGCCTCGCGAACGCCCTCTTAGGGGTGGGGTGGTTCTGGCCCCAAATTTTTATATCCCACGTGGTCCAGCACAGACGCCGAAAGATGCCCTTCTACAGGCTTTCGGTGTTCCTGAGGGTGGGGTGGATGGCCACGATGACCCTCCTCACCTTCCTGCTCGGAGGAACCCACCCCCGGACCTTCTTCTGGGCTTTCCTATTCCTCCTCTTCCTCTACACTTCCTCCGGCGGGATAGCCATGGTCCCGTGGGCCGACATCGTGGGGAAGGTGGTCCCGCCGGAGGAACGTGCCAAGCTCTTCAGCCTCAGACAATTCTACGGGGGAATCTTGGCCTTCTTGGCCGGGTTCGTAGTTAAGTACGTCCTGAGCGAGGAAAGTGGCCTCTCCTTCCCTTACAACTACGGCGTCCTCTTCGTGATCTCGACCGTCTTCGTGGTGGTCGGCCTTTGGGCCTTCCTCCTGGTGAGGGAGCCCGTACATCCCGTGCCCGAAAGGAAGAACTCCTTCTGGGAGCACATGACCGACGGCCCGAGGCTCCTCAGGCGGGACCCGGACTACAGGAGGTACCTCCTGGCGAGGGTGTTCTGGACGTTCGGGATGATGGGGGTACCCTTCTACGTGCCCTATGCGATAGACGAGCTCGGGTCGCACCCTTCCATGGCCGGGACTTTCCTATCCGTGAGCATGGCGAGCCAGGTTCTCTCTAACCTCATCTGGGGCAGGATGGGGAGCAGGGGCATACTCACCGCGGGCACGCTCCTCGTGTCCTTGGGGGCGCTCTGGGCCGGGACGGTGAAGTTCCTGCCCGAGGGTGCGAGGGAGTACGGGTTCCTCCTCACGTTCGTGGCCGGAGGGGCCGGCGTGACTGCCATAAATGTGGCCAACATAGCTTACCTTCTGGAGATAGCTCCTTCGAAGATAAGGCCGACATATGTAGGGTTCGTCAACACCTTCGCAGCACCCCTCACTTTCGTGCCCCTGCTGGCCGGGTTCTTGGTGAGGTACATTTCCTACCCCTCCCTCTTTTTCGTTTCTTCGAGCTTCGGGCTCGCCTCCTTCTTGACCACCCTGACCCTGAGCAAGGACAGGGCATCACAGGGTTAGACCTCCCCCGAGGCTATCACTTTCGAGTACCACCTGCCGCTTTCCTTCACCACCCTCCTCTGGGTCTCGTAGTCTACGTAGACCAGCCCGAACCTCTTGGTGTACCCGAAGGTCCACTCGAAGTTGTCCATGAGGGACCAGACCATGTACCCCTTGAGGTCCACGCCCTCCTCCATGGCCCTTCCCGCGCGGAGGAAGTGTTCCCTGAGGTAGTCCACCCTGGCCTCGTCCTCCACCCCCTCGTCCTCGAGCCTGTCGGGGAAGGCGGCTCCGTTCTCGGTTACATACATCTTAGGTCCGCCGTACCTTTCCCTGAGCCAGGTGAGGATCTCGTATAGCCCGTCCGGGTACACCTCCCATCCCATCTCGGTGTGAGGTGCCTCCTGGCGGACCTGGCGGGCCCGGAGGAAGGGGTCCTCGGGGTCGTGGGCTACGACCGCCCTCGTGTAGTAGTTGACACCCACGAAGTCACCCGGCTCCTTTATCCTGCCCATATCCTTCTCCCATCCCTCGGGCAGGGCCCACCCGAACCTCTCCAGGACCGGCCCCGGGTACTCCCCGAGGAAGAGGGGGTCCAAAAACAGGCGGTTGAGGTATGAGTTCCACCTCTCGGCAGCCCTCACATCTTCCTCCGAGGGGCTCGCAGGATGCTGGGGTCCGAGGTTCACGGTTATGCCTATCTCCCCCCTTCCCTCGGCCTTCAGGGCCCTCACGGCCTCCGCGTGGGCCAGGAGCTGGTGGTGCACCGCCCTGAAGGCTGCGAATATGTCCCTCATCCCAGGGGCGTGGACGCCCGTGGCGTATCCTAAGTGTGCGGTGACCCAGGGCTCGTTAAGGGTTATCCAGAGCCTCACCCTATCTCCGAGCCTCCTGAAGAGAAGGCTAGCGTAGTCCGAGAACCATCCCACGACCTCCCTGTTCGCCCATCCCCCCTTGTCCTGGAGGGAGGCGGGGAGGTCCCAGTGGTAGAGGGTCACCATGGGCTCTATCCCGGCCTCCCCGAGGCCTTCCACGAGCCTCTCGTAGAATCCGAGCCCCTTTTCGTTCACCCTGCCCTTTCCCTCCGGGAGCACCCTCGGCCAGGAGACCGAGAACCTGTAGGCTTTAAGGCCCAGCTCCCTCATCAGGGCCAGATCCTCCCTCCACCTCCTGTAGTGGTCGCAGGCTATATCCCCCGTGTGTCCCTCGGCTACGTTGCCCGGGGTGTGGGAGAACCTGTGCCAGATGGAGGGACCAGCTCCGTCCGCGAGGGGTGAACCCTCTATCTGGTACGAGGCAGTGGCGGCCCCCCATAGGAACCCATCGGGAAACCTCATGGCCGAGTCCCTTCCTTTGCGAAGAGCTCCCCTATCCCGGCTATGCTCCCCAATATTCCCGTGGCCTCGTACGGGAGGAATATCTTGGTGGCCTTGCCGTCCGCTATGGCCTGGAGGGTCTCGAGGTACTTGACGGCCAGCAGGTCGTTGGTGGGCCTTCCCTGGTGTATGGAGGAGAACACCGTCTGTATCGCCTGCGCCTCGCCCTCTGCAACGGTGAGCCTCTTGTACTTCTCGAGGGTGTTTCCTAATATAG
>Ga0209410_1000486_pt1 | contig 18431 bp, 20 predicted proteins | sample Mar14436cmmetaG_FD_184135 | JGI IMG/M metagenome (GOLD analysis project Ga0209410, IMG submission 184135) | Marine hydrothermal vent microbial communities from Guaymas Basin, Gulf of California to study Microbial Dark Matter (Phase II) - Marker... ... | reverse complement strand
TAACAACACTCCAGCGTATTGCCTCATTAATAAATGTTACCGAAAGGATATTTAAATATAAAGAGCATTTTTGTTACTGTTGAGTCTAAATATTCTCTTGAGTTTTCTCTCTATACTACGTCTTAATCGGAAAGGATTAAGTCTTTTCATCTGCTCTTTGAGAATTCGTTTAACAGAAGCTGCTACATACTTAGATTCTAATACTCTCTGATAAGGTGTCTTTGGTTTATCATAGCGTTTAATAACCTTAGAAGCAACTCTTTTTTTAGCAATAAGCTTAACAGAAGGACAGAAGAAGTTGTGATACAACCTCCATTCAGAGGTGTATAAATCATTCATCAAAGGTACTACTTCAGGATTATCTAATCTTTCATAGCCAAGCCATTGTCTTATGTGTGTCCAGTTCTTCTGCTCTATATGGCAGTTGTCTTGCTTTTGGTAAGATCTGCTTCTGGTAAACTGAACAGGGTTCTTTCTCTGGGTAAAATGTCTAAACAGATGCCAGTTTAAGAATTCATTCCCGTTATCAGTATCAAAACCAAGTAGAGGAAAGGGTAAACTATTCTCTACATCTTTAATTTGAGTCAACACACCTCTTTCTCCCTTTCCCCATAAGCAGGTTGCTCACTCCAACCAGTAGCAATATCTACAAAATTGACTGTATTTACATACATCCCTTCTACAGAATCTCCACAATGAGCAACTGTATCAGCTTCTAAGAACCCTGGTCTTTTTTCATCCCATTGCTCAGTTTTTATAGGGATATGCTTTTTAAGAAGAGTGCCAGGTTTAGTGGTAGCTCTTCCCCTGTGTTTATATCTGACCCTTGTATCTTTTAGGAGTCTATCAATAGTAGCTGGGGATATTTTTAAGAGAGCTTTAGCCTGCTCTAATGAGAGAGGAGAATATTCTTCGGCATAATAGGGCAGCCAGAGAGGGATGATAGCTTTAAGAAGTTTAGAGCAAGGCAGGTTTGCTGCCAACCAGATACGTTTTAAAGGGTCTATTACAGAAGGTTTATTATATTTGGAAGGTTTACCTCGTTTCTTAGGTGCAGACTTGGTAAACCGCTTAAAGTTATTAAGAAGTCTTATAGCATGTTTTCTATGGTAGTTACAATTTAGACAGAATTCAGTAAGGATAACAGATTTTTCTTTCTTAGAAGCTTTTTTATAGCGTCCATAAATACTTTCTAAATATTCCATTTTAGCTTTAAAAGTCATAATATACCTCCTTTTCTGGAGGTATATTTTCGGTAACATTATTTATGAGTCAACGAAACAATTTAGATTTAATTTGGGTAACATTTAATATGAGTCAATTCGCCAGAAAGATTTAGTTTGACAAAATATGACAAAAGATGTAAAGTAAACTTATTGTTTCGTCTCTCCAATGTTCTCTTTTCGTTCTTTAAAATTCAATGGTCAATTGCACCGCTCGCTTGGGCCTACGTTAGAAGGATAACGGGGTCGGCCTTTGAAACTTGAGAACATTTGACAAAGAGGCCTAAATATGTAAGGCAGGGATATGGCACGGCCATCTCGATTATATAGGGGGAAAGGTATTTATCGTGACACATTATTGTTTGAACCAGTATTGTGTCAGATAGGGTTGAGCCTACTTATATAAGTTATACTCAAGATAAATTAGCCCTTAAGGAAGCAATTACTCACAAAACAGTGAGGCAGATACAACTTAAGAATGAAGAGATTTGAGGTTTTTTATTAAGTAATGTTTAATCCTTCCAAAAAAAGATACAGGTTTAGATTAATAATTCCGAAATACCCTGCCTTCAATATTTATTCAAAAATTGCCAAGATAACTACTGCTCTTGGTCCTGTTTGTATAGCTACTGTGGTTAAGGAGATGGAGGACTGGGATGTTGAAGTTATTGATGAGAATAATCTTGGCAAATGTGGGCCCCGTTCTCTATCTGGAGGAGCTGACCATAGTCTTTTGCAGTATATGAGAGAAGCAGATGTGGTTGGTTTGTATGGGGGTCTTACAAGTACTATCCCCAGGCTCTATGAGATAGCTCGTTTCTATAAAGAGAGAGGGGCTATAGTCATTGCAGGGGGCCAACATTTTGTTGGAGAGAATATTGGTGAGGCTTTGAATTCTTATATTGATTATGTGGTTATTGGCGAAGGTGAAGAGACTATAAGAGAGCTTCTGGGGGCTCTTCAAGAAAATAGAGATGTATCAAGAATAAAGGGGATTGCCTATTTAAAAGGGGAGAGAGTAGTCTTAACTGAGCCTAGAGAGCCTATTACTGATTTTGACAAATTGCCCCATCCGGATTTTTCTTTAGTCCGTTACGCAAAGATAAAGCTTTATCCTATAGGGAGAGTTAGAGGATGTGGAATGAATTGTGAATTTTGCACGGTAAAAGGTAGACCCCGGCCTGCTTCTGTGGAACGAGTGCTTGAAGATATTCGGCTTGTTGTGGAGAGTAGAGATGGTCGGCATTTTTTTATCGTTGATGACCTCTTTGGTCAATATCGAGAGGAAACGATTCGTTTCTGTAATATGCTTAGAGATTATCAAGACCAGATAAGGAGAAGGTTAGATTTTACAGTTCAGATAAGATTGGATAAAGCTAAAGATTCTCAGCTTCTTTCTGCGATGAGAAGAGCTGGGATTAATATGGTAGCTATTGGTTTTGAATCTCCTATTGATGAGGAGCTAAAAGCAATGAATAAATGTATTAGGACTGAAGATATGATAGAATTAGCCAGAATATTTCATAGATTTGGATTCTTGGTCCATGGTATGTTTATATTTGGTTATCCTTTAAGAGAAAATATCTCTTTTAGTTTGTCAGAGGAAGAGCGCATTAGGCGGTTTAAAAGATTTATTAAAGAAGCAAAGATCGATACTATTCAGGTCTTACTCCCTGTTCCTTTACCCGGTACAGAGTTAAGATATAGATTAGAGAGGCAGAAGAGAATTTATCCTCTTGAGGATATTGGTTGGGAATATTATGATGGAAATTTTCCTCTTTTTGAGCCTGATAAGCCTCTGAGCGCTTCTAGTTTACAAAGTTCTATACTTAAAATTATGGGCAAGTTTTACCAATTTAAATATATATTTATAATGGGACTACATATATTTTTGTTCCCTTCCTTAATCTTCTTTTTGAATAATATTAAAATAGGCTGGAGAAAGTGGTATCGTTTATGGCGTAATGGTTTAATTCGGTTTGGAGGATGGAAAATTATGAAAGATTGGAAGTCAGAGTTTAAAAAGGATAGATTTTTCGAGAAGTTGAAAGAGGCAGAGAAAAAAATAAAGATGTGTGGGTGATTGTTCTTTTAGGGGTAATTGCAATTTTAGTGTTTTTAGTTAAAGAGTTATTTTTTCCTTCGGAAAGTAAAAATAAGAAAGAAGAAGACTATGAAGAGAAAATGCAGGAGTTGGATGAAGAACTGGAAGACTACGATTACTTAGATGATATAACTGGAAAAGAAGATAAACCCTGGATATAACTACTAAGCCCCCAATATTTAAAATCTATATTTACACCTTCACCCCAGGATGGATCTTGTTGACAAATTTCAGATATAAAGTATAATAAATTAACAAAAATGTTAATTATCTATGCTTATGAATAATTACCGTAAACTTAGGAAAATACGAAAAGTTTATTTCGGCTATGAGGAGATAGCAAAGGTGTTGGGAATATCTTTCGATTCTGCACGGGTTGAGGCAGGACGCTTCGTAAAATACGGGTTAATTATTAGGATTAAACGAAATATTTATGTTTTAAGAGAGGTCTGGAGTAAACTTGACAGGGAAGAAAGGTTTTTATTAGCGAATATCCTTCAGGTACCTTCTTATATTTCTTTGATGAGCGCCCTTGATTATTATCGGATAACCACCCAAATCCAACAGGATTTCTTTGAATCTGTATGTCTGAGGAGGACAAAGGAAATTTCTCTTGAAGGGGTTATGTTTAATTACACAAAGATTAACCCCAAGTTATACTTTGGTTTTGTGAAGGTTAAAGATTTCTTTATTGCTACGCCGGAGAAGGCTTTCTTGGATGCGCTGTATTTATCTTTGCTAGGGCGCTATAAATTTGACAAAACTTCTCTTGATTATAATAAGTTCAATTTAAATAATCTGAAGACACTAGCAAAAAAGTTTCCCCGAAGAGTACAGAGAGCTGTTAAGGAGTATGTATAATTTACATAAGCACGAAATATTTGAAATTGAAGTCTTGGAGAAGTTAAATAATGCGAGATTCCTTGAGCCGCTTGTATTCGGCGGAGGAACGATGCTTAGGCTCTGCTGGGGCCTGCCTCGTTATTCAGTAGACCTTGATTTCTGGTTCATAAAAAAAATAAACCAGAAAAGATATTTTAGCAAACTAAAGGAATATCTTTCTTCACTATATGAGTTAACTGATTCTAATATAAAATTCTATTCTCTTCTTTTTGAGATACGGACAGCCAATTACCCTAATAGATTAAAAATCGAGATAAGAAAAGAGACAGAACCTTGTGATTTTGAACAGAAGATAGCCTTCTCACCTTATGCAACAAGGCAGGTTGCTCTCAGAGTTCATACCTTAGGCCAAACTTTAAGAAATAAAATCGCTGCTGCCCTTGACAGAAAAGATATAAGAGATTGTTTTGACATAGAGTTTTTATTGCGGCAGGGTTTATCTTTAGAGGCAGATGTTAATCAACTTAAGAGCCTAAAGGAGCTTATCCTTTCATTTAGAGATAAAGATTATAAGGTAACTTTGGGTTCTCTGCTGGATAGGAAAGAACGCGATTATTATTCTGCCAACAAATTTACCTATTTGTTGGCCAAGATAAACGGGCAGCTTTCAAAGTAAATTATATATTTATGCCTAAAGTCTATATTAAAACATTCGGATGTCAGATGAACGATAGGGATTCGGAGGCTTTGGCAGGGATATTTCTTGAGAAAGGCTGGTCGTTAACAGCTGAGCTTGAAGATGCAGATGTTATTTTAGTTAATACCTGTTCAGTTCGTGAGCATGCTGAAAATAGGGCAATATCTTTTCTGGGTAGTTTAAAGCGTTTAGGGGTTAGGGGTAAGCGGTTAGTTCAAAAAAATAGTGAGAATTCACTAAACGCTAACCGCTATACGCTAACCGCTAAACCTGTTATAGGTTTAATTGGCTGTATGGCTCGCAATAGAGGCAAGGAGTTATTTAAGAAGATGAATCATATCGATTTAGTCTGTGGTCCTAGTTCTTTTGATAAAGTGTTTGAGTATGTAGATAAAATTAAGAAGGAAAAAGTTCGAGTGATAGATTTAGAAGACCGAGTTCGTAATGAAGAGTTCTATCATGCTTCTTTTAGAGTCGATGCTCACCATGCGCAGGTAGTAATCTCTACCGGTTGTTCGAATTATTGCTCTTACTGTGTGGTGCCTTTCGTTAGAGGAAATTTGCGTCCTCGCCATCCTGACGATATAATAAGAGAGATAGAAAGAAACTTATCCTTGGGAATAAAAAGAATTACCTTATTAGGTCAGAATGTTAACGACTATAATTACGCTGGTACTAATTTTGTGAAGCTCCTAGAGAAGATAACTAAGATTGAGGAACTCAAAGAGATAGATTTTGTTACTTCTCATCCTAAGAATACCTCAAAAGAGTTATTCTACCTTATGGCAAGTTCACCAAAAATTAGAAAGCACCTTCATCTTCCCTTTCAATCCGGTTCAAATAGAATTTTAGCACTTATGAACCGAGGTTACACAAGAGAATTTTACCTTAATTTAGTAAAGGATTATAAAAAGATCGTGAAGGGCTCATTAAGTACAGATATTATAGTAGGATTTCCTTATGAAGATGAAGAAGATTTTAACTTTACCAAGCAGGTCTTAGAAGAGGTCAGGTTTAGGTACGCTTACATCTTTAAGTACTCTCCTCGTCCTAATACTAAAGCTTATTCATTAGGGGATGATGTTCCTGAGAAAGAAAAAGAAAGAAGGCACGCAATTTTACTTAACCTTCAGAAAGAGATAAGTAAGAGTTATGATAATTAGGGTTTCTGTTTTTGGAATATTTCTTTTATTTACTTTATCGGTTATTGCTCAACCTTCCTTAGAAGAAGCTTATAAATCTTATCTTTTAGGTGATTGGGGTAACTCTTTATTTGAGGGCTTAGAAATAGAGAAAACTTCACCTAGTCCCCAAATCTTTTATCTTCTGGGGATGAATTATCTTAAGTTGGAAGATTTCCCTAGAGCAAGAGATTATTTCCGTAAGGTTATTAAGAATTTTCCTCAATCTAAGCTGTATGAATCTTCATTTATTAAGTTAGGCGATGCCTATTTCTTAGAAGAAGATTTTAATAAGGCCATTCTTACCTACGAGTATGTTTTGAAGAATTTTCCCTCTACTCAATTTAAGCCACTTATCTATCTTCGGTTAGCTCAAAGTTACGCCAAGCAGGGATTATGGGGAAAAGAAAGAGTATATATAGATAAAATAAAGAAAGAGTATCCGGAAAGTGTTGAAAAAAAGTATGCCGAGATTTTAGAGAAGAGAGGGTTTTTCTTTACTATTCAAGTGGGTGCTTTTTCTCATAAGAAAAATGCTCTTAGGGTTGTAAAAAGGTTAAAGAAGCGTTACCCTGTTTATTTAGTGAAAGAAAGATTTGGCGACCTTCTTCTCTATAAAGTTAGGGTGGGAAAATTCAAAGAGAGAAAGCGTGCGGAAGATATTGCCTCTTCTCTAATAGATAAAGGATACCCTGCCCGGATATATCCTTAAGAAGATGAGTCTATAGTATGGTGAGCAAAATAATCTTCATCGTAGGTCCCACTGCCACTGGTAAAACTCAAGTAGGTTATCTTTTAGCTAAAAAGATAGGAGGTCAAATCATTTCCTGTGATTCTACACTTGTCTATCGAGAGCCTAAAATTATTACCTCTAAGCCACCTTCTTATATGCTTAAGGAAATACCTCATCACTTTGTGGATATAATTTCGGTAGAGACCAGTTACGATGTATTTACTTATTATCTTGAGGCAAGAGAAGTAATTAGGGATTTATGGGACAGAGGAGTTCCTATAGTTGTTTGTGGAGGGAGTGGGCTTTATTTCCAGGCTATTTTAGATGGAATTTTTGAGGGGGCAGGAAGTAGTTTCTCTTTGAGAGAAAAGTTGCGCAAAGAAGCGGATATAAAAGGTAATCTTTATCTTTACAATAAACTGAAAGAAGTAGACCCTCAGGGAGCAGAAAGAATTTCTTCCAACGATTTAAAAAGAATCATAAGAGCATTAGAGGTTTACTATACTACTGGTGAACCCATCTCTCAGAGACAAAAGAAGCGGTGGGGAATTTGGAGTAAGTATCCAGTAAAGATATTTGGCTTTTTCTTAAGAAGGAATTTGCTCTATGAGGTTATAAATTGGCGGACAGAAGAAATGTTTAAGAAAGGAGCAGTTGAAGAAGTAAGTGAGCTCATTAAACTGAATCTTTCCATTACTGCCAAAAAGATTATAGGGATAAAGGAAATAAAATCATTCTTAGAAGGAAATATTAGTTTAGATGAGGCTAAAGAGGCGATGAAAAGAAATACCCGCCGTTTTGCTAAGAGACAATTTACTTGGTTTAATAGAGAAAAAAGGTTAGAATGGATAGATGTAGAAGATAAAACTTCCTCGTATTTGGTGGAGTATATTTTAAGAAATGTACGAAACTCAAAAAACTGAAAGAGCTCTTCTAGTAATAGTAGAGGTTGAAGGAGAAAGACAAATTTGGTCTTCTCAGGAGTTAGCTGAGGAACTTAAGAACTTAGTTATCTCTACAGGGATAGATGTAGGAGGTCTTATATTTGTAAAACGGAAGGAAATTAATCCTTCTCTTTATATCGGAAAAGGTAAAGCCTTAGAATTAGCTAAAATTGTCCAGCAGGAGAGTGTGAATGTTATTATTTTCAATAATAACTTAAGCTTTACCCAGCAGAGAAATTTAGAGGAGATAGTAGGGATTAAAACTATCGATCGCACCCAATTGATTTTAGATATATTTGCCCGCCATGCCCATACTCAGGAAGGAGCATTACAAGTAGAGCTTGCCCAGTTAGAGTATCTTTTACCTCGACTTAAAGGTAAAGGAATAATGCTTTCTCGTCTGGGAGGAGGGATTGGTACCCGTGGACCAGGAGAAAAAAAATTGGAGGTAGATAAAAGACGCATCTCTGATAGAATTACAAAATTAAAAAAAGACCTAGACCATCTAAAGAGACATCGCCAACTTCTTCGAAAAAAACGTGAAAAAGAAAAGATACCTATCTGTTCTTTAGTGGGATATACTAACGCAGGCAAAACTACTCTCTTAAACGCACTAACAGGTGAGCATCAAAAGACTTCTTCTTATCTTTTTACCACTTTAGATCCTATAAGTAGAACTCTCCATTTAGAAGGTAACCTCAAAGCAATAGTTACCGATACTGTGGGTTTTCTTTATAAATTGCCTCCCAACCTTATCGAAGCTTTTAAAGCCACCTTAGAAGAACTTCACTACGCCCATCTTCTTCTTCATATAGTAGATGGAAGCAATAAAAACTATACTAAGTTGATTGGCGCCGTTAATACCATCTTAAAGGATTTATCTCTTCTAGATAAAAATATCATTTTAGTTTTTAATAAAATAGACAAGCTTACTGAGGAAGAATTAGAAATCCTAAAGGGTAAATTTCCTGAGGCAGTATTTATCTCTGCCCTGAAGAAGTTAAATTTAGATTCCCTTCTTAGAAGGATTGAGAAGGTTCTTTTCGGAGAGACAATAGAGGTGAGTTTAAATATTTCCTTAAAAAACTTAGACCTTTTAAACTGGATTTATGAACACGCCCAGGTTGTAAACACTCAGTATTACCAAGATAGGGTAGTAGTAGCAGTCCGGATAAAGGAAGGATTTCTCCCCTTTTTGAATAATGGAAAAGTTTTTTTAAAAAAACATAACAATTTCAACAGAAAACAAAAATTTTTTTGAGAAAAAAATAAAAAAATTTTTAAAAAATACTTGACAAAATTTTAGTTTTATGTTATATAAAAAATCGGGATGAAGAGGCAGCGAAGAGAATACCCAAGTTGGGAAGAGTTAGAAGAGTTATTAGACATAGAAATCCCTGAGGATGAGCCTCTATATCCTTTAAATATTGTTTGTAAACTTTTGAAAATGCATTCTTGGACAGTTAACGAGGTTATCAAAGAAGGTCTTATAAGACCCAAGAAAGTAGGCAAGAGAAAAAAGCTTTTCTCTTATCAGGATATAAAACGTCTTAAATATGTTAAATATCTTATGGAGGTAAAGGGAGTTAACATCAAGGGAGTTAAGATGATCTTTGAGATAAGAAGAGAAATTTAATTTTTTTCTTGTCTTCTTAGCAGATACGCTTAGGGAGTGCTAACTAAGGAAGCTGAGAGGAAAGGAGGTGAGACTATGAAGCTAGTAAGATACAGAAAGGATCCTTGGAAGGCTCTAGAGGATTTACAGAATGAGATTAACCGACTGTTTGATTTCTCCTTTGCCAAATTGCCTACTCTGAGAGAAGAGGTATTAGCACCCTCGGTAGACATCTATGAGGATAAAGATAACATCTATGTGGAAAGTGATCTTCCAGGATTTGAGCAGAAAGATATAAACATATCTTTAAAGGGCAACACCCTTACTATTTCTGCTCAAAGAGATGAGAAAAGAGAGGAGAAAAAGAAAGATTACTACCACTGTGAGCGTTTCCAAGGAAAGTTCTACAGGGAGTTAGACTTGCCTACAACCGTAGAGACGGATAAAATAAAAGCTAATTATAAGAATGGAGTTTTAAAAATCACTCTTCCTAAGAAAGAGGAAGAGAAGGAAAAGGAGATTAAGATCGATGTGGAATAGAAAAGAAACCTTAGTTAGCACTCCCTAAGCAAGATTAAGGAGAGAGAATGATACCTTTAAGAGATGATATTCCTCATAGAAGAAAACCTATAGTAACGGTAGTAATACTAGCTATTAACATATGTGTCTACCTTTATGAGCTCTTTTTAGGCATGGAGTTAGATAATTTTGTTTTTAGGTATGGTTTTATTCCTTATAAACTAATTATGCCTTTAAGTGTACATGCGAAATTGATTCCTTTATTTACCAGTATGTTTATGCATGCAGGATTCTTGCACCTTTTAGGGAATTCTCTCTACCTTTGGATTTTTGCTGATAACGTGGAGGATAGGTTAGGCCACTTTAATTTTCTGATTTTCTATCTTTTGTGCGGAATTTCTGCAAGCTTAATTCATGCTCTTTTTAATTGGGGCTCCAAAGTTCCTGCTGTAGGAGCTTCGGGTGCTATCGCAGGAATTTTAGGAGCGTACTTTTTGATGTTTCCTAAGGCTAGAGTATTAACTTTGGTACCTTTATTTCTATTTTGGGAGATAGTGGAGATTCCTGCATTTTTCTTTTTAGGGTTTTGGTTTTTATACCAGTTTCTATTAGGATTGGTTTCTTTGGGAAGGATGGGCGCAGGTATTGCCTTTTGGGCCCACATCGGTGGATTTCTTAGTGGGGTAGTTTTCTTAAGATTTTTTCTTAAGAGAAGAACTTACTGGTAATTTTCGAATCATATTTTGGGATAAATCTTAGGAGGTAGATATGAACTTAGATAATTTTACTCTACGAGCACAGGAAGCAATAAATAATTCGGTAAGTTTAGCAACCAAGCTTAAACATCAGAGTCTTTTACCTGAACATCTTCTCTACTCTTTGTTGGATACTCCTCAAGGAGTTGCTAGGGGGATTTTATCTCATTTAGGGTTAGATATAGGGGAGTTAAAAGTTAAGATTCAGAAGTTTTTAGATAATCAACCTAAGGTGTTACCAACTACATCAGGAATGTATGCTTCCACCCGCTTTACTCAGGTAATTAATGAAGCCAAAGATTTCTCTAAAGATTTAGGAGATACCTTTATAAGTAGTGAACATTTACTTTTAGGAATAGCTAAGGATAGAGAAGGTTGGCTATTTAGGTATCTGAATCAGCAAGGAATTACTTTGGACGATCTTGTTCGAGCGATTAAGGAAATAAGAGGGGCTAGTTCTGCTCAGTCACCCGATGCTGAAGCTACTTACCGAGCTTTAGAGAAATTTGGAAGGGATCTAACTGAACTGGCGAAGAAAGGAAAATTAGATCCAGTGATTGGCAGAGATGAAGAGATTAGAAGAGTAATTCAAGTCCTTTCACGAAGAACAAAAAATAATCCTGTTTTGATTGGAGAACCAGGTGTAGGTAAAACTGCTATTGTAGAAGGGTTAGCTCAAAGGATTGCTTTAGGAGATGTTCCCGAAGGGCTTAAAGAGAAAAGGATTATAGCTTTGGATTTAGGGAGCTTGGTAGCAGGAACAAAGTTTCGGGGAGAGTTTGAGGAGCGCCTTAAAGCAGTATTAAAAGAAATAGAAGCCAAGGAAGGTCAGATTATTCTCTTTATCGATGAGTTACATACCTTAGTAGGCGCAGGAGAAGCTCAAGGTGCTATTGATGCTTCCAATATGCTTAAGCCCGCTTTAGCTCGGGGAACTCTAAGATGTATTGGAGCTACAACTTTAGATGAGTACAGAAATCATATTGAGAAGGATGCTGCTTTAGAGAGAAGGTTTCAGCCTGTCCTAGTGAGTGAACCTACGGTGGAACAGACAATTGCCATTTTGAGAGGTTTAAAAGAAAGATATGAAGTTCATCATGGTATTAGATTAGCGGATTCAGCACTGATTGCTGCTAGCCAACTTTCTCATCGTTATATTACCGGAAGATATCTACCTGATAAGGCTATTGACCTTATCGATGAGGCTGCTTCTAAATTACGGATAGAAATTGATTCTAAACCTGAAGAGATAGATAAGTTGGAGAGAAAGAAGACGGAGTTAGAGATTCAAAGGGAAGCTTTAAAGAAGGAGAAGGATCCTGCATCTTTAGAGAGATTGGAAAAATTAAAGAAGGAGATAGAGAGTTTAAACAAAGAACTAGAGGTTTTAAAACAGCACTGGCAAAAGGAGAAGGAGTTAATTACCAGTATCAGAAGGATAAAGGAAGAAATTGAAAAGTTAAAAATCGAATCTATGGAGTATCAAAAACAGGCTCAGTTAGATAAAGTAGCTCAGATAAGATATGGTAAGATTCCTCAACTTAATCAGGAGTTAGAGAAATTAAATAAAGAGTTAGGTGAGCTCCAGAAGACGAAAAAGATGCTTAAAGAAGAAGTAGATGAAGAGGATATTGCTGAGATAGTTTCTAAATGGACAGGAATTCCTGTAGCTAAATTAATGGAGGGAGAGTTAGAGAAGCTTCTAAAGATGGAGAAAGAGTTAAAAAAACGTGTGGTAGGTCAAGATGAGGCAATAAGACTTATATCTGACTGTATAAGAAGAGCACGTTCAGGGTTAGCCGACCCCAATAGACCTTTAGGGTCTTTTCTGTTTTTAGGGCCAACAGGGGTAGGTAAAACTGAGTTGGCTAAAACCCTTGCATGGTTCCTTTTTAACAGCGAGCATAACCTTATAAGAATAGACATGAGTGAGTATATGGAGAAGTTTTCTGTTTCTCGACTAATCGGTGCCCCTCCTGGCTATGTAGGATATCAAGAAGGAGGTCAGCTTACTGAGGCGGTGAGGCGACGGCCTTATTCAGTAATCCTTTTCGATGAGATTGAAAAAGCTCATCCTGAGGTATTTAATCTGCTTTTACAGGTTCTTGATGAAGGCCGGCTTACCGATTCTCAGGGCAGGATTGTTAATTTTAAGAATACCGTTATAATAATGACCTCTAACCTTGGTAGTGAGTATTTCAGTGACCCCACGGTTACTAAAAAGAGTATAGAGGAGAGGATAAAGGTTGAGCTTAAAAGATACTTTCGCCCTGAATTTTTAAATCGCTTAGATGAAGTTATCATCTTTAATCGCCTTACTATAGAAAATATAAAGGATATCGTGGAGGTTCAATTTAATATGCTGAAAGAGAGGTTAAAAGATAAGAAAATTGATTTGGAGTTAACTCCTCAAGCTAAGGAGTTTTTAGCAGAGAAAGGATTTAGTCCAGAGTATGGAGCAAGACCCATCAAAAGAACTATTCAGAAATTGATTGTAGATCCTTTGAGCAAAAAGATTTTAGAGGGGATATTTAAGGAGAATGATACAGTGTTAATAGATGTTAAAAATAAAGAGATAGTTTTTTCTAGAAAGGAGAGTTAGCCATGCGTGTAGATGTTTCTATGAAAAATTTAGAAAGAACCAATACTTTAAATGAAATAATTGATAAGAATATAAAAAAAGTGGAAAAGAGAGTAAAACTTTTTAAAAAAGAAGTTCCCGTACATCTTTCTCTTCATCTGGAAAAGAATCCTCATAAAAGTCAGTATTTTGCATGGGTTAACCTTTACTTACCTTTTAAAGTGCTGAGAGCCGAATCTACTTTTTCTAATGTGAGTAGAGCCATAGGAGAGTGTTTTTCTGCCTTAATAAAGCAGATAGATAAGTTTAAGCATAAATTGGAGAAGCACTTAAGAAAGAGATGACCTTATACTCTTGACAAAAAAGTTACCTATGATAGGATATTTAGCACTCAACGTAATAGAGTGCTAAAAAGAGAAGAGAATGAGGCATATAGATACCCGAGAAAGAGAGAGTCAAATCCTGGAATTGGTAGTAAAAAGTTATATAAAGGAGTCAAAGCCTATAAGCTCCAGCTACCTTTGTGATAAGTTCAATCTTTCTTGCTCTACCGCTACAGTGAGGAATATTATGGAATCTTTAGAGAAAAAGGGACTGCTTTCACATGTTTATACTTCTTCAGGTAGAGTTCCTACTAAAGAGGGGTTTAAACACTATATAGAGAATATAAAAGACGAGTTGTTAAAAGAAGAACTTTCCTTAGAGGTAGAGATTGATGTGAATCAGGACCTCGAAGAAGTTTTTAATAAGGCTTTGGATATTTTAACTACTCTTAGCGGATACACTTCTCTGGTAGCAATTTCAGGGTGGGAGGAAAGATTACTCCTTCGGGGGATAAGGTATATTTTTGAACAGCCGGAGTTTGAAGATATCAATAAGTTAAAGGCTCTTTTTTATGTTTTAGAAGTTAAAATGGATATCATTCAAGAGTTACTCTTTGGGTATATAGATGAGCAGTTTAAGGTATTGGTAGGAGATGAGATTGGGTGCGAGGAGATTTCTGATTGCTCATTAGTTATTTCTGGTTTTCATCAGGAAAAAATTTCTGCTAGTTTAGCTCTTCTTGGCCCAATGAGGATGGATTATGTAAGGGCAATTCCTACACTTTATGCAGTGAGAAAGAAATTAGAGGGATTAATAAGGAGGGACTTTTAGAATGTGTTCTAAGGATAAAAATAAAGAGAACTTCCATGCTATGGAAAAAGCAGAGAAAGAGCTTGGGAAAGAGAATAAGAATTTGGAGGAGAATTTAGAAGAGAAGGAGAATAGTTCCCAATCTTCTCAAGAAACAGTTTCTTCTCTAGAGGAGTTAAAGAAGAAAGCTTCTGAGTATGATGCTCTGTGGGACAAATACTTAAGAGTTTGTGCAGATTTTGAGAATTCTCGTAAACGCTGGGAGAGAGAAAAACAAGAGATTATAAAGTTTTCTAATTTTAAGTTAATTAGAGACTTAATTCCTATTATTGATGAATTAGAGCAAGCGATAAAGATTGCTAAAAAAGATACTTCTTTAGACAAAATCTGTGAGGGTATAGAGATTACCTACAAAAAGTTACTAGGGATTTTAGGCAGTTATGGAGTAAAGCCTATTAAAGCAGAAGGGGAAAAATTTGACCCTCATCTTCATGAGATTGTGGGTCAAAAAGTAGTGGAGGATACTCAAGAACATACAATTGTAGAAGAGATACAAAAAGGATATTTTTTAGAAGATAAAGTGCTGAGGACATCTAAGGTTATTGTAGGCGTAAAAAAGAAAGAAGCATCTGATAAAACTAAGGAAGATTCTGGGAGGTGATAAAAATGGCACAGGTTATTGGCATTGATTTAGGAACTTCTAATTCTGCAGCTGCAGTAATGGAGGGAGGCCGTCCGGTAATTATTCCTTCTGCAGAAGGTACTACTGTAGGAGGAGGTAAAGCTTTTCCTTCTTATGTGGCTTTTACCAAAGATGGTCAACTTCTTGTAGGTGAACCAGCCCGACGTCAGGCAGCAATTAATCCTGAGGGGACAGTAACAGGATTTAAGAGAAAGATGGGGACAACTTTTAAGTATAAAATCTTTGATAAAGAATTTACTCCTCAACAGCTCTCTGCATTTGTGCTTCAGAAAATAAAGAAGGATGCAGAAAGTTACTTAGGGGAACCAGTAAATGAGGCAGTAATTACCTGCCCTGCTTACTTTAATGATAACCAACGTCAGGCCACAAAAGATGCTGGAGAAATTGCTGGCTTTAAGGTTTTACGGATTATAAATGAACCTACTGCTGCCTGTCTTGCTTATGGTTTAGGTAAAGAAAAAGATAAGGAGTATAAGATTATGGTCTTTGACTTTGGAGGAGGCACTTTAGATGTCACTATCATGGAGATGGCTCAAGGGGTATTTGAGGTAAAAGCTACCAGTGGAGATACTCAGCTAGGTGGACGAGATATGGACGAAGCTTTAATGAATTACATAATTGAAGAGTTCAAGCGCGATACAGGCATAGATTTAAGAAATGATTCCATGGCTATGCAGCGTTTAAGAGAGGCAGCTGAGAAAGCAAAGATAGAGCTTTCTTCTACCATTACTACTGAGGTAAATTTACCTTTCATTACTGCTGATAGTAGTGGCCCTAAACACTTAGTGATGAGCATAACCAGAGCAAAGTTGGAAGAACTGGTTAGGCCTATTGTAGAGAAGACAAGAATCTCTATGGAGAGAGCATTAGAGGATGCTAAGCTTAAGCCCTCAGATATCGACAAGATAATTATGGTAGGAGGACCCACACGCATGCCTTGTGTGCAAGCATTTGTGGAAAATTTTGTAGGTAAAAAGATTGAGCGAGGAGTTGATCCTATGGAGTGCGTAGCTTCCGGTGCTGCTATTCAAGCAGGGATAATTAAAGGAGAGATAAAAGATGTACTCCTTTTGGATGTTACTCCTCTCTCTTTGGGAATAGAAACTTTAGGAGGAGTTTTTACTAAATTGATTGAGAGGAATACGACCATTCCTACCAAAAAGTCACAAATTTTTACTACTGCTGAGGATAACCAGACTGCAGTTACTATAAGAGTGCTTCAGGGGGAGCGCCCTATGGCTAACGACAATACAGAGTTGGGAAGATTCGACCTTGTAGGAATTCCCCCTGCTCCTAGAGGAGTTCCTAAGATAGAGGTAACCTTTGATATCGATGCTAATGGAATAGTTCATGTTTTAGCAAAAGATTTAGGTACCGGGAAAGAACAGTCAATTAGGATTACCGCTCCACAAAAATTATCAAAAGAAGAGATAGATAAAATGATAAAAGAAGCAGAAATGTATGCTGAGGAGGATAAAAAGCGAAAAGAGCTGGCTGAATTAAGAAATAAAGCAGATAACTTAGTTTATACCACTGAGAAATCTTTGAAAGATTTTGGTAGTAAGATATCTGAAAGTGACAGAAAGAATATAGAAGAGAAGCTAAATAACTTAAAAGAGATTATTAAGAAGCCCAATCCTACTAAAGAAGAGGTCGAGAAAGCTATGGATGAGCTTACTCAGAGCTCTTATAAGTTAGCAGAAGAGGTGTATAAGGCTAGTACACAACAGCAGGCAGGTTCTCAACATGGTTCTTCTTCTGCAGGGGATAAGCAGAGTTCTCAGGAGAAACCGAAAGAAGGAGAAGTAATTGACGCTGAATATAAAGAAGAAGATAATAAATAAAAAGAAGAGATGATGGGCACAAAAAGAGACTACTATGAGATTTTAGGTGTTTCGCGCGATGCAAGTTTAGAGGAGATTAAGAAAGCTTATCGTAAACTTGCTTTACAATATCATCCTGATAGAGTTCCTCCGGAGAAGAAAAAAGAGGCGGAGGAAAAATTTAAAGAGATTTCTGAAGCTTATGCTGTATTGAGTGATTCTAATAAACGGAAACTTTATGACACTTACGGCCATGCCGGGATAGACTCTCGTTATACTACTGAAGATATTTTTAGAGGAGCCGACTTTAGCTGGATCTTTCGTGATTTAGGAGAGTTTGGTTTTGGAGAGAGCATCTTTGAAGATATTTTTTCTGATTTAGGCTTTGATATCTTTGGAACGAAGAGAAGAAGAAAGAGAGTTTTAAAAGGAGAAGATATCCATTTTAAACTTACTATAGAGTTAGAAGAGGCTGCTAAGGGAGTAGAGAAGACCCTTACTTTCAATCGTTATGAAAGATGTAGTCACTGTAAAGGTAGCGGTGTTCAACCAGGCACCTCTAAGAGCGTATGTCCCCTTTGTAAAGGTAAAGGAACTATTTCTAGTGGTTTTGGGTTCATAACTTTCTCAGAGACTTGTCCTCGATGTAAAGGAGAAGGGGAAGTTATTACTAAACCTTGTCCTCGCTGTAGAGGTCTGGGGAAAGAAAGAGTCTCTAAGAGGTTAAAAGTAAGCATACCTGCTGGTGTAGATACTGGTTCAGCCATTCGTCTTCGGGGAGAGGGGCATTTTGGAGAAGGAGGTTATGGAGACCTTTATCTTCATATTCAAGTTAAGGAACATCCTATATTTCAGAGAGAAGGTAACAATATAAGGTGTAAGGTGAAAGTTCCTATGGTTAAGGCTTGCTTAGGAGCAGATATAGAAGTCCCTACTCTTAATGGTAAAGTAGTGATGAGGATTCCTCCTGGCACACAGCCTCATACTATATTCCGCTTACGCTCCAAAGGCTTTCCTGATGTAAGGAGTAAAAGAGTAGGTGATCAGTTAGTAGAGGTGGAGGTAGAGATTCCTAAATCTCTTTCATCCCGCGAGAGAGCACTTCTTTTAGAATTTGGTAAGTTAAGAAAAGAACTATAAAAATATGCCTACTTACGAGTATCAATGTCTAAGCTGTGGAAAGAAATTTGAGGTTTTTCAAAAGATTACCGATTCTCCTTTGAAGGAGTGTATTTTTTGTCAAGGCAAGGTAAAACGACTTGTCGGAGGAGGTTGTGGATTGATTTTTAAGGGGAGTGGATTTTATATAACCGATTACAAAAGGAGTAATAAAAATAATACTGAAAAGTTCCCTTCCCAAGATAAAAGTAATAAAAACTCACCTTCCCCTAGTAAAAGTGTCTCTTCTGAGAAAGAGAAATGAGTTTAGTAAAACCTTTCTCAGCTTTCTACTATAATCCAAAGAAATTCAAAAACCTTTCTCCCTTAATAACTCCCCCTTACGATGTAATAAGGGAAAAAGAGAAAGGAATCTTAAGAAAAAAGTCCAAATATAACTTTTCACATATTCTTCTCG
>Ga0209410_1000485_pt1 | contig 18432 bp, 13 predicted proteins | sample Mar14436cmmetaG_FD_184135 | JGI IMG/M metagenome (GOLD analysis project Ga0209410, IMG submission 184135) | Marine hydrothermal vent microbial communities from Guaymas Basin, Gulf of California to study Microbial Dark Matter (Phase II) - Marker... ... | reverse complement strand
TAACCCTATGTGGTGTGTTCAACCCCATCATCAAATCACAACTCGAACGTATCTTAGGTGTTGATATACAGTATCTGTATGGTAACCCATTTCGACAGCTGACCCTGAAAAACATACGCTCGGATATGGTTGCCATTGATTCCGTGGTCGCTGAGATCTCACTTATCGGGTTATTACGTAAGCGATTATCGAGGCTCAGAATATTCAACCCTTCCATTACTTATAAACCAAATAGCACCGTAACTGCTACAGGGGAGTTTCCTTTGATAATCGAGCATCTCGATATCGTGAAACTTTCGATTGCTTCTCTACCAGTCATCGGAAACGCTGTACTCCGTAGTGCAACCGCAGGTATGAAGGATAACCTGTTCTGGCTATCCGGTAGGGGGCTCATCTTCCGTAACCGTAACTGGGGACATGTCTCGTTAGTAATCAACTTACAACCCAATGGGGTGAGGATCGATCGATTTCGTATCGAAGGCGATACCTACTGGTTAACCTTATCTGGTATATTAAGTGACGATTCATTGTTAAATTTCGAAATATGTGGGTTACCTATCTCATATTTAGATACCACTTTTGACGGTAGTTTGATCCTAAAAGGTATGACGGACCTCAATACTGTTACCGCTGAATGGAAGATACAGGACGCATACTACAGGGGTAACTACATTGGTGATGGTTCAGGTAGACTTCGCTGGTATGCTGACACGTTCAAATTTTATGATATAGCATGGCGTAATGGTGACAGTCAGATAGAGGGTACACTCACCATGTGTTACCCCCAGTACTACGGTGATTTCTGTGTACATAACCTTAATCTATGTGATTTCATAGAGCATGCCTTATGTAATACCGATTTGGAAGGTAATGTACATGTCGAAAGTGACGGTACCAGTATCCACCTTACCTATGACGTAGCGGGTAGACTGGATGAAAGGTTACTCGATAGAATCACAGGTACTACAGTTTTTGCTGCAGATTCTTATGAGATATCGCACCTTATGTTACGATTCCTTAACGGTCGATTATCTTTAGCTGGTCGCATCGTACACGATACGTTGGATCTAATTGTCGATGCCAACAATTTCCCAATATCGGGGTTCGGCTATCCAGTCGATGGCTTGCTAACAGGTAGGTTTCGGCTACAGGGTACGCTTGGTGCACCTTCACTGAAAGGTGGTGTACGTATCGTGCAGTTTAACACCCCATACGTGAGTGCTATGAACTTAGATGCCAATTTTGACCTCTCACTACAGCCGCCCACCGGTAAGCTTTACCTATATTTAAGGGATGCTATTATCGGTAACCTCAAGCAAGATATTTGGGGGATAGAAACCACACCTACTGAAATAGGTTGGCAGTTCCGTGCCACTGGTACCGGCAAGGATGCACATTTCTACCTATGTGGGTTAAGTTATATAGACGAGTGGCACATAGATTCCGTTAATATTCGATACGAGGATATACATCTATCAAACGTTACACCTTTGGTACTGCGGTGGGAAGATGGGCTACATATCGAGGGTAGATTTAACGTCGAGGGTGGTCATCTCTCGCTGTCTGGTAAATATGATCCACATGATATAGCCTTACATATTTGGACAAAGGGGGTGCCAATCAAATTGCTGCTACCCGAGCTCAGTGGCTACGCAGATGCCGAGGTCACGTTTACCGGTACATACGATGACCCACAGGTTGAGGCACATGGTTTAGTATACGACCTACTCTACGTATTCCCTAACCCCATCTATAGCTATGCAGTTGATACAGTAAGGTTTACGCTCGCCATACATGATGATACGCTACACTTTTTGGAACTTGGCTTCAAAAATGGCACTGGATATGGTGAAGCTGTGGGCTGGTTACCGTTTTCTTTAAGGAAATTTCGTCCCACTCTGTTGCCAAAGGAGTGGTACTGGGATGTTAAGCTACATGATTTACCGTTTACGGAACTGTTCCCACCAATGGTGGATGCAGATATAGCGAAAGTATCGGGTGGACTCAAAATTGTCGGCACTTACGAGTATCCACTCTTTTATGGTGAACTATCTATTGATGGGGCTAACCTACAAGCTCCAGTGTTTGGATTCAACGCCGACACGTTTGTCAGCCATATACAGCTGAATGGTGACACTATCACGTTGGTTGATACAAAAGTTGGTGAAACGCTCAATGTCACCAATAACTTGATATTACTTCATCCTGGTGTGAAGGCTGATAATCTTCACATCGAAGGTACTAACGTGAGGATTGCACGCCATGATTTACAAGCTGATATGGATATAGAGCTTACTGTTGACGGTAACCTACAATATCCATTAATAAGTGGCAAAATCTACATCAATAATGCCATTTACACTGCAGAGTTTAATGAAATAATGGGTGGTCCATACCCTCCGATAAGGTTTAACCTCGAAGTGGTATTCCCCAGAAACGTATGGGTTAAAAATTCCACCGCCAATATGGAATTGGAGGGCGATGTGCGATTGATTACACAGCTCGACCGCTTATTGTTTACTGGAAATGCCAACGTCAAACGTGGTTATTTCTACTATTTTGATAGGAAATTTGAGATAACGCGGGGTAGGTTCAGTTTCGAAAATATTACCGAATTCAACCCCAAGATCGACCTATCCGCATATACTGTTGTGAAGCACCTCGAGATACGTGGTGGTAAAAGTGAACCCATCGAGGACACTATTAAATTGGGGGTAACCGGCTATTTTGGGGATATGCAGTTTACACTCAGTTCCGTACCACCACGCCCATTGACTGATATTGTTTCATTACTTGTGTTTAATGTGGTGCCTCAACGAACGTTAACCCCTGATGAGCTTGTTATGATGCTACCCGAACGTACTATATCTTATCTCTTACAGAAACAGGTGATGCCAGCTACAGATATCTTCGATATGTTTGCGTTAGAACCTTATATTGCAGGAGGTAAGCCTGGTTTCAGGTTAGCCGCCGGTAAATACCTATCGCCAACGTGGTTCATCTTCTACATGCGTGATTTGGCCACACATGACGAATTGATACGCAGTGAATACTATCTGCGTCGTAGGGTGTTACTCATAGGTGAACGTAGCTCAACTGCGTTCAGGGTGGGTGTAGAGTTTAAGATACGTTACTGACATGTATCTATACGGGGTACTTTTTGCGGTAATAATTATCCCATTGATATGGTTGAAACGCAACCGATTATTTTTGCCATTACGTATACTGGTGGTAGGGTGTATGATACTACTTGTGAGTGAACCCTTCCTTTATCGCACATTTGTACGTAGGTACCCAATATTTGTGCTGGTGGATAACTCACGTAGTATGCGGTTGTGGCAACCTGAGATCGATAGCTTGCTGCAGCTTATAAAATCTAACCACCCGGAATACAAGATATATATATTTCCAGAGGCTGATGCCTTAACATTTACTGCGGATAGTAGCCCAATTGTTGACCACCTTAAGAAGGTATCACGAACAGCAAGCGCCATCATCCTCGTATCAGATGGTAACGAAACCACCACACGGCTATCGTGGACAGATTTACACTCAATAGCTGTGCCGGTTTACCCTGTGAACTTACCTGATAAAGTATGGGCTGATGTAGGGTTGATAGATATGATAGTGAGAGAGCCTATCTATTCACACGATAGCGTATCCGTAATACTTATTATACGTAATGATACCTTGCCCATTACGAGTGGGCTCACATTCTTAAAGGATGGCGAACCAATATTCAACAAAGCATTACACCTGGGTAGCGGTATCAACGAAATCAACTTAAAGCTGAAATTCGACCACCCCGGTATCCATAACCTACAAGCATCGATAGATGTACCTGAATGGGATATCAATCCATTTAATAATCAGCTCACGGTACCAATACGTGTGGTTGCCCCCAAGCGTGTGATCTGGATAGGTAAACCCTCATGGAACTTCAAGTTCCTCAAACAAAGTGTTGACAACAAAAAGGGTATAGTGTTGGATTATTATCTTGAGATAGCGCCTGGAGTTTACTGGACACCAGCGGGTAAAATTACACAGCTACCTGATAGCTGGCCATCAGCTGATATCGTTGTACTCGACAACTATAGTATCAGAAACCTGCCAGCTACACAGACTCTTGTGATGATCGGTGGTATCCAGCATAGGCTGTCACCACTTATACCACCATGTTCATACAGGAGTGGTACTTTCTATCCAAACTTCAAATCTGTCACATTACAGGGGTTGCAGGATACTTTGTTGGTATTCCATGAATTGTATGTCTTTAATGGGCTAAAAGAGGGTACCCAGGTATGGGCTACCTTATCACCCAAGGTACAGCATCTTGGGCATATCGAGCTACCACTTATTGTATGGCAACCCTACACACAGCCCAAAGTGTTACATATTGCAGTGAACGACATATGGCGATGGGATTTCGTCACCTCCGGTAAGTTTAGCAAGCTACTCTTTGAATACCTGCTATATGGGGTTGATTACCCCTACGTGCAATTTATGACACCACTCCATGTACAAGAAGGTATCGCACAAAGGATAGATTTCATGATATGGTTGACACCTGATGAACGTTACGAAGATACTATTCGGGTGAAACTCAACGATAGCGAGCATAAACTGTACCCCACCGATGGTGTGTACCATCTGTATGTTAATGCGCTACCCGAAGGTAAACACCACATGAGGGTTGAATTCGGCAACCACACATGGATCGATACGCTGCTCGTAGAGCCATTACCAGTAGAAGATAGGCTATATGGGGTGGATCGGTTCACTCTACAGCAGATAGCGGATGCTACTGGTGGTACAATCATAGATTCGATAGCCCAGCTTTCTGAGGTTAAACCCGTCAGCGTACGACAACCTGTATTTTTCTCACAGAGCTTATGGTTTCTTCTGCCGTTCTTTGCATTGTTTGTTGTAACTTGGTTACTGGAGAAACGATAATGTTTGACCGTAAGTTAAAGGTTGGTGATATAGAGGTGACACTGCTGTGGTTCGACTCCATGGGTGCAAAATGTAGTTCGATATTTGTTCAAACCCCAGACATTAAGTTGCTCGTTGACCCCGGTGCTGCTGGTATGCAACCCTCGTACCCGTTACCGGATGATGTCAAAGATAAGCTACGTGCAATAGCACTTGAAAGGATAAGCAGCTATGCCCAACAAGCGGATGTCATTTTCATTTCACATTATCACTATGATCACCATACGTTACCGGAGAAGGTGCCCCACCTCTATGACAATAAAATCCTCTACATAAAGGATCCTAACCGATGGATCAACTATTCGCAATGGGAACGTGCACGGCTGTTTCTGGGACAGTTGTTAGGTGACCTGGAGTATATCGAACCTCAACAACGTGAGTTCAGCTTTCCCATGCCTATAAGGGTGCAACGTCCAGATGCCGAACCCCGTATACGTAAACGATTTCTGGAGAATGTAGCTACATGGCAGACCAATGCATGGGTGAAGGAGCCCACCCATAAGGGGATATACTTTGCAGACGGTATGACGGTCAAGTTTGGTGATACAGTGTTGCGGTTCACCGAACCCTTATTCCATGGTGAAGAGTATACCAAGACGGGTTGGCTGATAGCGTTGGTGGTTGAACACAGAGGTACAAAATTGTTGTACACATCGGACTTGCAAGGCCCGGTTGTCGAGCAATACGCAGATTGGATAATAGATGAGCAACCCGATATATTGATAATCGATGGTCCCCCTACATATCTGTTGGGTTATGTATTTGCTTTCCGTAACATGGATCGTGTCATCAACAACATGGAAAGAATACTGGAAGAGACGACACCTGAGATCATCATATACGATCATCATCCATTACGTGAACCCAAATATACGGAAAGGCTTGCCCCTGTTTATGAAAAGGCCCAAAGACTAAGTATCCCATTATTAACAGCTATGGAGTTCTTCGGTATGACACCACTCATACATGAGTTGGAACAAGCCGACCTGTTGTTACAATACGCTGGTGAGATTTCGCATCTTGGTTAATTATGGATTATATATGCAAGCTGGTATACGTTGAGTTTCAGAATTTAATCCCCACACCTACGCTCAGCCTGCGACGTGGTTCATTTAAACCTTGCCATATGGAATAACTTCTATCGAGTAGGTTCTCCACTTCCACCATGATAGATAGGTTTGGGATGATCTTACTTTCATATCTATATCCAATATCGATAAGGGGGTTACCTCTGTAGTTGCTGGCTTGTACTGATATATCACCGTATCGTGTCGTGTAGTTAAAATTTATCCGTATGTTTGGGATATGTTGCGGGTTGGTCAGGTACCACTCAACCTGTAGGTTATATAACTTCAGATATACCATAGTGAGTGAGGTATCACACCATTTGTAATTTAGTGAATCTATCTTAAACCCGGGATAGTTACGTACTAAGCTTGCACCCAGCTCGATGGTTGATACCCACCAACTTGCTGTCACATCGTAGCGACGACTTAAATGGGGTACATCTCTATGGAAAGGATTCTCTGGTATCGCATCACTGTTGGTCAACATCCCATACCTTGGTACAGCTGTGATGGCAAGCTTACCTATCGCATTCGTTATGAACTGTAGGTATGGTGTCACAAAAATATGGTGCGCAGTAACTGCAACCGGTAAGCCCACCCTCAACGATGTCATCCCAAACTTCAGTGTATAACAAGGGAGTATGTTTGCCACAAACTCTTTATCAGCGAGCTCACACATGAACACGAATCGCATGTCTTGCACCCGCATTCCGTATTTTATGCCAAGCTTAAGTTGTGCCCCATATCCGTTGTCTATGAAACGATTGTAATCACCCCATAGGGTGATGTTGGAGCTTACCGGGTACCTCGTACGAACCTTTACGAAACGCCCTCTGTTGCTTGGCAACCTATAGATATCTGCATATGTGCTGGCTTGTTTAACTCCTATGTAACTGCTTAACCCCCATTTCGTACGATGTTTATCGAAATATAAGTTTAGGTTTGTCACCACTCTCGAATATACAGCAGATAGTGTTAACTCAGTAACCCCAACCATCAACCTACCTTCTACTTGATGAGTTCTGCTACCGAAGTGTGGTACCCTAAGGCTTCGCTCTTCACCTAACCTGTACGTTACGTTACGTGTAACGTAGGGGCTATCGATCAGCCCTATCCTTGGTATCCATACCTGTAACTTAAGTTGTCGTTCCCCATAAATTATTACCTGAGGTAACTTGAGCTCCTCCGTAGCTACCAATATAACCAGTAGCCAGCTTATCATAATCTCCTAAGCCGCTGTTTGGCTTGCTTGATGAGATCGGGTTTGTCACCCCTTTCTATCACCTTTCTGTATAATTCCTTGGCTTTGTTGGAGTCACCCAGCTCTTCGGCTATCTCGGCTGCCCTGAACAGTGCAGGTGTTACCCAGCTGTTATCACCGTACAGATATTTGACCTTAAGAAACTCCTCCATCGCATGTGACTTGTCACCCCTTTTGTAATATATTTCGCCTAACCAATATCTTGCCTCGGGTTTCAATGTGATATCATTACCTGCTATCACCTGTAGTACGACAGATTCGGCTTTGTCCAATTTATTTTGTTTCAAGTATATCTGTGCTTCTATAAGCTTACCCTCGAGTAGGTTTAAGGTTTTCAGTAACTCAAGCGCTTCGTTATAGTTACCCTGTTCGTAGTGGATTTTGGCCACCAACAGCTTCACATAAGGTACCTCGGGTGCGTCGGGGTATAGGGATAGCAATTTGTTTGCTACCGTGATGGCAGTCTCGTATTTATTCTGCATCATGTACAACTTTGTCATCTCGTAATATGCAGCTGTTACCTTGTTGGAGTTGGGATACTCGTTAACTATACGTTGAAGATAATCCATAGCTGTCTGTAGTTTACCCATCTTCTCGTATATGAGTGCCAACCCATACAATGCCTCCGGTACGTATCGTGTATGTTTTACCCTCCCATATGCGTTTATTGCATAACGGGGTTCGCCTTCCAGATCGGCAAGCTCACCCATTGTTAACCATATCGCATCACACCAGTCTCTTCCACTGTACTGGGTTGCCAAATCACGTGCCACCCTAAATGCAGCCTTTACGCCACGTAATTTTATCGTAGCGTGAAGTATACCCCTAATTGCAGTGAGCACCTTCGTAGCTCCTACGTTTGCCAGCTTGAGCGCTCTCTCGTATGCGTTGAGTGCATCCTTATATTCACCACGATCAAAGTATGCATCACCCAACGCTATATTCGTGTGATAGACAATAGTATCCGATGGATAATCATGGATTAACGTATTCCATACCTCTATAGCTTTTGTGGGGTTACCCTTCCGCTTGTAGGCCCATCCCAGCATGTAACTTGCAGTAGCTGCAACCTCGTGCGCTGGATACTGTTGTGTGAAATGTTGCAACACTGTGATTGCATTACTGTAATCCCCTAATTCATAGTATATTCTGCCAGCTTGATAGATATCCCATGCTTGGTTCGCTTTTAAGTAGTACTCAGCGGCTTCATTTAGCTTACCCGTAAGGTATGCAGCTTCGGCCAGCTTCCTGTATGCATCGGGGCTGGGATACTCTTTCACCAACACCTGTGCACGTTCGTATGCACGTTTTACATTTTGTGCCATCAACAGTGCTGTCACCTCACCTAACAATGCACGTTCTTTGAGTTCTGGAAACCTTTGTGCCTTCGCATAATAATCCGCAGCCTGTACGTAATCGCCATTCCCAAAGTATAGCTCACCCAACACCATGTATACCTTAGGTAAGTAATCAGCTGCTCCCTTATCCAGCAGTTTGTTAAATAGGGTAAGTGCGACATCAGATTTACCCAACTTAAATGCCGAGTATGCAGCCCAATACAGTGGTTCGATAGCACCATATTTGTTAGATAGTTCGCTGTATATCTTATAAGCTTCATGTAGCTCGTTGTTTGCAAAGTACGTATGTGCAAGTAACAACCGTCCATCATACGATGTTACAGGTTTTAGGTAATCGATTGCACGTTTGTATTCACCACGTAGGTAATAGATACGACCGAGCCGCTCACGTGCTACCTGCTGTAGGTTAGGATAGTCGAGCAACCTTTTATAAATTTCTATCGCACTCGTATCGTCCCCTCTACTGAGATATATATCACCCACCACCAATAATGCACGTGGTGTGTATTCGCTATCTCCCTTCACTTCACTTAGTATATTCAATGCTGTGACAGTATCCCCAAGCTCCAGATATAAGCTACCCTTAGTGAATGCATCACGTGGTGTACTGATCACCAAGCTATCGAGGGTCGAACGTGCCTCACGGTATTTGTTGAGCCCCATATATGCACGTACCGTGAGCGCAAGTATATCCGGTATGAGCGAACTTGAGGGATATTTACTACGGAACTCCTTTACGAGGTCGAGACATGATTCATAGTTTTTCAACCTGTACCATGCATAGGCTTTATCATAAAGCACATATTCATAATATGGTGAGCTGGGCTTCACCTTATCCAACATCTCCAGTGCAGCTACGTAATTACTATCGTCTAATTGCATATCGCCCAACCAATAGTACGCATCGGATTCACCATGTTTGGTGGCCTCGGTAAAATACCGTCGGGCTGCCTCCTTATCACCAAGGTAATAGTAGCTTTCACCTATCCTTAAGTATGCTTTTGGTATATAGTCGGAGAATGGATAATCCTCGATAAATCGTTTCCACTCCTCGATACATTTCTGATATTGAGCTAACCTGAACATACATTCGGTTGCCCAGAAGGCGGCTTCATCTACGTTGGGGCTATCCGGATACTTCTCTACTACACGAAGGAATTGATCCCTTGCCACCCAATAAAGGCTATCACTGAATAAACCTTTGGCTAACTGTAGGTCTTCATCAAATGTGAGGGCCAACAGAAGTAGAAATATCATTCAATCTCTTCTTCGCTGAACACCTCTGCCGTGAACCTAAATATACGTACGCCGGGCTCTTTCCAGCAATCACGTGGTAAACCTGCCTTCACACAGGTATGTTCCAGGAATGTGGTCCTATCCCATCCATATTCTGTAGCTACCTGCGGTAGTAGCAAGCCAGAGAACCCACCATATACTATGTAGAGGCCGTCTCTTCCTACCTTTATTTCGTTGATATCCTTAACCTCAACCATGGGTGATAGTACCGAGATTTCGACCTCCAGATCTTTGAGCTCATCCGGTGTAACAGGTGGGAACCTTGGATCATGTAATGCTGCAGCTATAGCTGCTTCCTTAACTGCCTCATAGAGGGGATAGATTGGCCGTATGAACCCTATACAGCCACGTAAGGTGCCATGTTTATTTATTGTCACGAAGGCACCCTGTTTACGTGCGAGACGTTCGAACCCACCGGCATCAAACTTTGGAATAGGTTCACCTTTTACTGCCCTTTCGATGGCAGTTTTGGCAATCTTCATTAAGTGACGTTTCTCATCTAAGCTGAGACCGTGCTTACCTTTGAGGATTGCGAAACTTGCATAACCTACTACATAACCCTCTTTCCTACCGGTTACATCACCCGAGTTAGTGATATGCAGTAGCTCTACCTTATCGGCGCCCATCCTTTGTGCAACCAACAGCACCGTAGTTATGGGTGCAGCCCCACACGCTATATGTATGTCATGACGTAAATTATCCACATAGTAGTGATAAAACCCACTGGGGTCGAAATTCGCTATGTATTCTGCAGCTTTACTGGTCGTACGTTTACATTCTTCGTAATCGTAACCATGGTAAAAGTCGGAACTTGCCACCAACAGGAATTGACGGTTCTCAAACTTATCTATCACCCCAACTATGGCTTTGGCAAGATGTTCACAGTTATCCCAGGTTGGTGACCCCGTCAACATAGGTACAATCTTGAATTCACCTTCGAGCACCTTTTGGAGGAAGGGTAGCTCCACCTCAAGACAATGTTCAGGTAGATGTGCATCACGTATTGTATCGATATAGGGGGATTTCAATAACTCATCACGTACCTCGACATCCACCCCTATGGTACCCAATGGTGTACGATACGCATCGAATGGCGCTACAGATGCATGTTCCAAAGAGTAGTGATGCGTTGGCCCTATCAGTATCACGGTGGTGTAAGTCTTGTCCTTAAGCTGTTTAAACGCATACGCAGCAGTTTGCCCTGAAAATGGGTAACCCGCATGTGGGACAATTATACCCAAGATGGGAGCCTCTATTTTCTTATCTACTTTGTTGAGATACTCTTCTATTGTGTTGCCCAAAAGCTTAGGATCGTCAGGATAAAATTGACCTGCAACCGCGGGTTCACGTACATCTTTGAACATATTACCTCCTTTACATCCTATAAACATTGATAACAAGATTAAGAGAATTTTCATCCTATTTTAATTATCTCTACATGAAGCAAGTCAACCCATTTTAGCAAACAATGATGTAGGGTGGACAGCGGGGATAAGGTGACTACCATCACATGATCCTCCCGTATGTAGTTCTGTAAATCCTTCCCTACATGTGGCAAACGTAAACCCCAAGCTTATGGCTTTATCATACACCCTACGCATAAGTTCATACCGTATGGCAGTAGGTAAGTAATAAGTACGTTGATAAGTCTCACCTTTTAGGTAGTAATGTTCGACGGTTTTGGCCCATCCAGGTAGCACATTTTTGATCCTATTCCAGCCATCTGGACGTGGCTTGAACGTACTTGCAACAATATGTACGACATTGGCCGATTTTGCGATAGTCAATATTTCATCAATCTCCCCATCTGTAAGCTTCCAGAATATCGGGTCAATTCGCAGTATCGTGGGTATACCCTCATCAGCTAATTGTTTGATTGCTTTAAACCGCTCCTCTGGTGTGGGGGCACCGGGTTCGAGCTTCTTAGCTAATCGTTCGTCTATTGTAGATATTGAGAACGCAACCGCTACCCGCATCCTTTTTAATATATCGATATCCCTGACGATGGTTGTACCTTTTGTTATTATAAGAACTCGTACAGGCGCGTTCGCCAGTATGGAGAGTGCCTTCCTGGTGAGCCGCAGTGTCATCTCTTCAGGTGGATATGGATCCGAACTATTAGCGATGGAGATTAGGGCATTTACTGGCAATTTTTTAACATCACGTACTAACCTGGATTCAAGCTGCTTTTTGACCCTTATCTTATAGAAATTTGGTATGTATGCGGTTGCATAACAATATACGCATCGATGGCTACACCCTGTGTAAGGACAAAACGAATATTTAGTTGGACACGTACATAGTTTACTTCGCCATGGATCAAATGGCCTAATGATGTTCATAAGTTGAATTAAAAGGATGCGGCCGAGAGGACTTGAACCTCCAGCCTCTGGCTCCGGAGGCCAGCGCTCTATCCTTTGAGCTACGGCCGCTTATTTGCGTTTGTGGCGTTCACGTTTGCGACGCTTCTTGAGCTTGTGTTTTTTGATCTTTTTCAGCTTACGCTTCCTACCGCACGGCATACAACCTCCTCAGGAGGCGGCGCCCGGATTCGAACCGGGGAATAGGGATTTTGCAGACCCCCGCCTTAACCACTTGGCTACGCCGCCCCATTTAAAAGATAACCTAAAAAGTTGACCCTCAACCCTTTATCAAACTGCGTGCTTTGCTTTCGGGTAAGAACTCAAGTTGATTACCTGCTCGCACTACGTAGAGTTTAGACTTACGTTCGTATCGGTTACGTAATAGTTCCTCAGATAGTGGATCTTCAAGCAACCTCTGCATTGCACGTCTTAGTGGTCGGGCACCAAGTTCGGGATCGAACCCCTCCTCTATTAGTAGCTCCTTAGCGGAGCTGGTCAGTACAAGCTCTATTTTCTTCTCTTCCCATACACGTTGTTTGATATCGTCAAACATCAATTCAACAATTTTACCCATATGTTCGGATGATAGAGGTCTAAACACTATGATCTCGTCTAACCTGTTGAGGAACTCTTTCCTGAAGAAATGCGTCACTTCTTCCAATATAGCGGCACGCATCTTCTCGTAATCGATTGTCTCTTCACTTGGTGCAAACCCTATCCCACTTTTGCGTATCCTTTGTGTACCTATATTTGACGTCAATATTATAACCGTGTTACGGAAATCTACCTTCCTACCCCACGAATCTGTTAGCACACCATCTTCTAAGATCTGCAACAATATGTTGTATACTTCTGGGTGAGCCTTCTCGAATTCATCAAATAATATCACCGAATATGGACGTCTACGGACGGCCTCGGTTAGCTGGCCACCCTCTTCGTACCCTACATAACCGGGTGGTGCACCTATCAATCGTGATACGTTGAATTTCTCCATATACTCACTCATATCCAGGCGGATGAGTGCACTTTCTGAATCGAACAGGAATTCTGCCAACTTCTTTGCGAGGTAGGTTTTACCAACCCCTGTGGGGCCAAGGAACAGAAAAGATCCTATGGGTCGTTTGGGATCCTTTATACCTGTACGGCCTCTCCTTATTGCACGTGCTACCGCTTCTATTGCCTGATCCTGACCGACTACTTTTTTCTTGAGCTCGTCCTCCATATGTAGTAAGCGTTCGGTCTCCCTCTGTTTAAGCTTAGAGATGGGTATACCTGTCCATACGGAGATGACCTCACGTATATCTTCTTCGTGTACCTTTCGTGGTTTCTTCATGGCAGCTTCCTCTATTTCGCGTAACTTCTCCTGTATCTTATGTTGTTCATCCCTCAAACGGGCAGCTTCCTCAAACTCTTGGTGTGCAACACATTCGTTTTTCTTCTTTATGATCTCCTGTAATTTCTTCGATAATTTACGGTAGATGGGACTCTCCTTCACACGTAGTTTTACTCTGCTGCCGGCTTCGTCGATCACATCTATCGCTTTATCTGGTAGAAACCTATCTGTGATATATTTTTCAGATAGTGTCACTGCTGCCCTTAAGGCTGCCGGTGTGTATATGACACCATGATGTTCCTCGTAAGTTTTCTTCAACCCCTCCAATATCTTCAGAGTTTCTTCAACAGTCGGTGGCGCTATGTGGACTGGTTGGAACCTACGTTCGAGTGCCTTATCGCGTTCGATATGTTTACGATACTCATCGTATGTGGTTGCCCCTATGCACTGTATTTCACCTCTTGCAAGTGCGGGTTTGAGTAAGTTTGCTGCATCGAGTGCACCTTCAGCTGCACCTGCACCCACTACTGTATGTACTTCGTCGATAAATAATATTATCTTTTGTGGTGCTTCCCTAATCTCCTTAAGCACTGTTTTGACACGTTCCTCGAATTGCCCCCTATATTTTGTACCAGCTACCATTGCACCAAGGTCGAGCGCCACCAGTCTCGCATTACGTAGGAAGTACGGTACCTCACCCCGTACTATCCTTTGAGCTATACCCTCGACGATGGCGGTCTTACCTACTCCGGGATCCCCTATGAGGACGGGGTTGTTTTTCTTTCTCCTACATAATATCTGGATGACACGTTCCATCTCCTTCTCTCTACCTATGACGGGATCGAGTTTACCCTCTTTGGCGAGTTTCGTTATGTCACGACAGAAGTGATCAATTGCAGGTGTTTTAGATTTCTTGTGTGCTCTCGGTACCTGTGGTGTCTCACCTAATATGTTGAAAATCTCTGCTGCTACTGTGCTTACATCTGGTATACCTACTTCGTAAAGTATTTCAGCTGCTACATTGTCTTCGTCCTCCAATATCGCCAATAGTAGATGTTCGGTACCCACGTATGGGTGCTTGTATTGCATAGCCTTTTCGCGTGCCAATTCGATTATACGGCGAGCCTCATCGTTAAAAGCGACCGGGCTTATGAATTGAGGTGTAAACCCATATTGTCTACCGTATTCTTCATGGATGATCTCGATCACTCTGTTAAGATCTATCCCCATTCGTACGAGTGCAGTCACCGCTACACCGCTACCTTCTTTTATCATCGCCAAAAGTAAGTGTTCACTACCTGCACTACCTGCACCCATGGCAGTAGCTTCACGACGTGCTATCTTTAGTATCTGTTCTAACCTTCTTGTGAATTTAGGTTCCATTTATACCCCATAGTTCTCAAATCCACTAAAGTTACGTAAGGGTATGGCTTTACCAGCTTCGAACACCTCACGTGCCACGTATATGGGGGAGCCAGTTCTCAACGCTAACGCTATGCTATCGCTTGGTCTTGCATCTATTTCTGCGATATTACCGTTGCATTCCAACATTATCTTTGCATAAAATGTAGAGTCCTTTATCTCACTTATTAAAACATGTAGCACCTTAGCGTCAAGGCTATCGATTATCTCCTTCATCAGGTCATGTGTGAGTGGTCGCTTAAATTCGTAGTGCTCGAGTGCTGCTACGATTGCCATAGCTTCGGGTTCACCTATCCATATAGGTAGTACATAATCGCTATTCATATCTTTGAGTAATACCACAGGCCCCTTGTTCTGGTCATCCCATATTACACGTGAGACCTCTACGTGTATCACTCTTCTACCACCCATATTTTTACCTTGGCTTTAACTTCTGGGTGTAAAGTAACTTCAACCGTATAGACTCCTATCTCTTTGATAGGTTCACCAATCTTGATGTTATGTTTGTCGACATTGAAGCCAGCCTCCTTCAGTGTGTTAGCGATATCCGTATGTGTGACACTACCGAATAGCTTACCTTCTTCACCCACGGGTTTCGTTATGGTGAATGAACGGCTCTCTAATTTTTCCTTTAGCTCTTCTGCGATCACCTTCTCACGTTCGTACTTCAGACGTTCTGCTCGTATCTTCTCTTCCAATAATTTGCGGTTCTTGGGTGTATCAAATACTGCTATACCTTCGGGTATCAGGTAGTTTCTGGCGTAACCCATTTTAACACGTACGATATCGCCAGCTTTACCTAATTTTTCGTGATCCCTTAACAATATCACCTCGACAGATTTACCCATATCAATCCACCACGTAAGGTAGTAGTGCCAGCTCACGTGCACGTTTGATTGCACGTGATAGCTGACGTTGATGTTTGCTACACGTGCCAGTGGTCCTTCGGTTCAGTATCCTTCCTGTTGGACTTAGGAAGTTCTTTAGAATATCGACCATTTTATAATCTATCTTCTCGATCTTATTCCTACAGAAGTAGCACTTACTCGATCTTGCCTTCATCACTAAAATGGTAGCTCTTCTTCAGGTTCCTCTTTGGTGTCAGTTGTTACCTCTTCACCTTCCAAGCTGACTGCTTCCGCACGTGTCAGATTCTGTAACTTGAACGCCCTTATCTCGACAACACTGCGTTTCTGACCTTCGGGTGTTTCCCATGACCTACTCTCAAGTTCACCTTCTATGTACACGGCGTCACCCTTTTTCAACGTTTTGCTTATCCTTTCCGCCAGTACACCCCACGCATTTACTGTGATGAATGCAGTACGTTCTTGCCATTCATCCGTATCTTTGGGTTTGAACCGTCGTGTCGATGCTATACCGAATCGGCACACGATTTGACCTGCTGGCGTATATTTAACTTCAGGGTCACGAGTTAGGTGCCCTGATATGAGTACCTTGTTAATATTGGGCATCCTATACTGCATGTGCCTCCTTACTTAACTTTTCAGTCTTAAAGATACGAAACCTTAGTATGTTGGGGGCCATACGTAAGTGCTCACGTAACTCGAGCGACATCGGAGGTGGTGCCTCAAAGTATACAAACGCGTAATACCCCTGTTGGCGCTTCTTGATAGGATATGCGAGCTCCCTACGCCCCCATTCCTCTATACCCTGTACGTGACCACCTTTGGATTCGATCCATTCACGGATTTTGCGGAGCTCATCCTGTACCTGATCGTCTTCAAGCTCCGCGTCCAGGATAATCGCTAATTCGTATAGCATTTTTGCCTCACCCATACTTTAAAATAATGTAGATATGAGTTGGGTCAACCTTTCATGAAATGTTAATATCTTGACAAAACGTGTACCTCCACTATTTAAAGAGGATGCTCGATTTAACGCGTTTGGTAGACGATGGTTACTGTTTCGCATGCGGTACGAGAAACCCTATAGGGTTACAGCTTAAATTCAAACAGCATGGGGAGAGGGTTGAGGCATCATTTTTACCCAAACGTGAGTATCAGGGCTATAATGGGGTGCTCCATGGTGGTATAATAGCAACGTTGTTGGATGAAGCCTTAGCATGGGCATCTAAACCTGAAGGTATTACAGTGACTGCAAGTTTAGAGGTGCGGTTCAAGAAACCCATACCGATAGGTGAACCCCTAAAGGTTATAGGTCGTATCACTGAGAAGAAGAAACACATACTATATGGTGAGTCATGGATAGAAGATAAAAGTGGTGTACGTTTGGCGGCTGCACACGGTAAGTTGGTACTTGTTGGGAGCAAGGAAGATGCATCTTCCGTCATGGATTAAGGAGCGGCACTTTGTATCTCCGAACCACGATCCACTGTATAGATTGCTACATGATGCACAGCTTCATACCGTATGTGAGGAAGCACGTTGTCCCAACATTGTTGAATGTTATCGTAACAAGACAGCGACATTCTTAATATTGGGCGATACATGTACAAGGGGATGCCGTTTCTGTGCAGTAAAAACCGGTATCCCCAAACCTGTAGATCCAAACGAGCCCGAACGTATTGCATGCCTGGTAGAAGAGATGGGCTTAGATTATGTGGTTATCACATCCGTAACACGGGATGACCTGCAAGATGGTGGTGCACACCATTTTGTTGATGTTGTACATAAATTAAGGCAAAGGTTGCCCAATATTAAGTTGGAACTACTTATACCAGATTTTAAATTCAACACCTCAGCAATTGAGCAGATCATTGCATTGAATGTGGAGGTATTAAACCACAACATTGAGACTGTGAAGCGGTTGACCCCAATCGTGCGACCACAAGCTTCGTACAAACGTTCATTGGATGTGCTGAGTTTCATAAAAAGGATCAAACCCGACCAAGTGACCAAGTCTGGCATAATGGTGGGGTTGGGTGAAACCGATGCTGAGGTCTACTCAGCTATGAAGGATCTACGTGATGTAGGTGTCGATATAATCACTATAGGGCAATATCTACGGCCAACCCGATGGCATCTACCAGTAGCGCGTTACGTGCATCCAGATACGTTCAAAAAGTACGAGGAATGGGGTAAGCAGCTGGGGTTCAGGGCCACTGTGGCGGGTACATTCGTACGCAGTAGTTATAAAGCTAAAGAATCGTATCAAAAATGTCTAACAGGAGGGTCTTAACAGGTACACATTTCTGGCAAGGCGATATTGCCTGTGCCGAGGGTGGTATAGCTGCTGGATGTAATGTATTTGCGGGTTATCCCATAACACCATCTTCTGAGATTATGGAACATATGGCGAGAAGGTTACCTGAGGTTGGTGGTGTGTTCATACAGATGGAGGATGAGATAGCCTCTGCAGT
>Ga0209410_1000484_pt1 | contig 18433 bp, 18 predicted proteins | sample Mar14436cmmetaG_FD_184135 | JGI IMG/M metagenome (GOLD analysis project Ga0209410, IMG submission 184135) | Marine hydrothermal vent microbial communities from Guaymas Basin, Gulf of California to study Microbial Dark Matter (Phase II) - Marker... ... | reverse complement strand
CCTGTGACCGGTTGCCAATGGAATATGGACGGGTTTACCGGATATTTACATTGCGAGAGTTACATCCTCAACAAATAAATTAGAATAGGAGATTTCTTATTATGCCCACGGGTCTGCGCTGGAAATATTCCTTAATGGCAGTACTTATTGCCGTGTCTGTGGTCTTTGTCCTGCCTTCTTTCTATAAAGATACGCCCGACTGGTTCAAAAAATATATCTACAGTGAGGGTCTGAAGCTCGGCCTGGATCTCCAGGGAGGAATGCATCTCATCCTCAAGGTAGACGTGGACCAGGCAGTCAAAAATTCTGCAGATCTTGCAGCAAGGGACCTTAAGGAGTCTCTTGGCCGCAGGCAGATAACCTTGGTGCGTCGCCGGAGTCCGGACCCTGACAAAATACTGTTCTTTCTCCCTAACAAGGACGCTGTGGAAAGGGTGAAGGCCGTTCTGGAAGATGAATTCCCAAGCCTCGAACTCGTAGAGATAAAAGAAGAGGGGAAATTCCCCAGCCTGGTGCTAAGACTCTCTCCGGAAGAGGAAAAATTCATAAGAGAAAATGCAGTTGACCAGTCACTGGAGATCATTCGTAACCGGATAGACCAGTTCGGTGTCACAGAACCTGTAATCGTCCGTCAGGGCGAAGAGGAAATAGTAGTCCAGCTTCCGGGGATCCAGGACCCTGAACGGGCCCTCAAGCTCATAGGGCAGACTGCGCAACTGGAGTTCAAGCTGGTGGATGACGAGGCCGGGATAGACCTCGGAAGGCTTATCCGCCAGGCAATAGATAGCGGCCGCCTTTCTGCAGGATATGATGCCAAGGCCCTTAACACGGTACTGAAGGGACAGATACCCAGAGATGATGCCATCTACTTCCTTAAGGAGGTAGATTATCGCACCGGCAGAATCCGGAAGACGCCCATTCTTCTCAAGGACAAAACGCTGATGACCGGGGACACCGTAAAGACCGCCCATGTCCGGATCGGCGGGACCTATAACGAGCCGTATGTTGCCCTTGAATTTACAGACCGGGGTGCAAGACTCTTTGAGAAAATCACCAGTGACAATGTAGGCAAGCGCCTTGCCATCATCCTGGACGGAGTGGTCCGCTCTGCACCGGTAATAAGGGAACGTATAGGAGGAGGGCATGCCCAGATATCCGGCTCATTCACTCCTGACGAGGCCTCAGACCTTGCCATTGTGTTGAGGGCCGGTGCCCTGCCCGCGCCGATCAGCATTATTCAAAACGTCACGGTGGGTCCGTCCCTTGGGCGTGATTCCATAAGGCACGGCCTGTATTCAGGCCTGATCGGAGCGGCCTTTGTGGTTGTCTTTATGGTCGTATATTACACGCTTTCAGGTTTCATAGCGGATATAGCCATGGTCCTGAACCTGCTCTTCCTCATGGCTGTTCTGTCGCTCTTTCAGGCCACGCTGACCCTTCCCGGCATAGCCGGCATCATACTCATCATCGGCATGGGGGTTGACTCAAATGTCCTGATCTTTGAACGCATGCGTGAGGAAAGGGCCCTTGGAAAACCTCTTAAGGCATTTATCGACGGGGGATATGACAAGGCCTTTTGGACCATCGTAGACGCCCATGTCACAACCCTAATAACCGCCATAGCCCTGTTTCTCTTCGGGACCGGCCCGATCAAGGGCTTTGCCGTCACCCTTTCCGCCGGCATTATCATCAACCTCTTTACCGCCATCTTTGGAACCAGGATGGTATATGACGGACTGCTGGCCAAACATGCCCTGAGTAACCTGAGGTTTCTCCAGCTAATCAGGAAAACCAGCCTGGACTTCATAGGATACAGGAATTTCGCCTTCATACTGTCAGGTATCCTGGTAATTTTAGGTCTTGCGGGCTTCGTGCAGATCGTAAGGGGGGCGGCCAACCTCGGCGTGGATTTCTCCGGCGGAACCATGGTCCAGTACCGCGCAGACAGGCCCTTCACCCTGGACAAGGTCAGGGCCGCCCTGGCAAACACGGGTATCGAGGGCTATTCCCTTCAAGAAGTGCCGGAAGAACACGTCTTGATCGTACGCGTCAAGAAGTCAGTGGCTACTGTAGGAGACATAGAGACCGGTATAACAAACAGTTTGAAAGAAGGCCTTCCCGGGACCCGTTTTGTAATGGAAAGCAAGGCGGAGATCGGTTCCACCGTGAGCCGGGAACTGAGACGCAAGGCACTGATAGCAATAGGCATATCATTTGCGGGTATAATCTGCTACCTGGCCTTCAGGTTTAATTTGAGCTTTGGAGTGGCAGCTACTGCCGCCACCTTTCATGACGTGCTGGCGGTACTCGGCATCTTGTTTATCCTGAACAAGGAGATAACGCTCCTGACAATAACCGCCCTCCTGACTCTTGGCGGCTATTCCCTTACTGATACCGTGGTAGTCTTTGACAGAATCAGAGAAAATATTAAACATTACAAAAAATTGCCTTTTGCCGAGATCATAAATCGAAGCATCAACGAGATGCTTGGCAGGACAATTATCACGTCTCTGACCACGATGATGGTGATCCTGTGTATCTTCTTCCTTGGCGGTGTCGTAATTCATGACTTTGCCTTTACCCTGCTATCGGGAGTGCTGATTGGGACCTATTCCTCGGTATTCGTAGCCAGTCCTGTAGTGTACCTGTGGCACAAGGGCAAAGCGCCCAGATAATAACTCCTTTCCCTATGGATCAACTGGTCATTCAAGGCAGGCACCCGCTCAGGGGAACCATCAGGATCAGCGGAGCCAAAAACGCGGCGCTCCCCATTCTTGCGGCAACGCTCCTCACGGGCGGCACCTTCAGGCTGCAGAATATCCCCAGGCTGGTTGACATAAAGACCTTCACCGATCTTCTGACCGATCTGGGCGTTGCGGTAAAATACGGCGCAGATAATGACTCTGATTTCTTGGACATAGACTCTTCAGGACTCTCTGACCACGAGGCTCCCTATGACCTCGTGCGCAGGATGCGGGCCTCGATCCTGGTGCTGGGGCCTCTTATATCCCGTTTTGGAAAGGCCCGTGTCTCCCTTCCCGGGGGCTGTGCCATCGGTGCCCGCCCCATAAATCTTCACTTAAAGGGTCTTGAGCTCATGGGGGTTAAGCTCAGGCTCAAAGAGGGCTATATAGAAGCAAGGGCCGGGCGGCTGAATGGAGCTCATATCTATTTCGACACGCCATCTGTGACAGGCACTGAAAACCTGATGATGGCAGCAGTTCTTGCCAACGGGACAACTGTACTGGGGAATGCCGCAAGGGAACCGGAGGTGGTTGCCCTGGGGCAGATGCTTAACCAGATGGGGGCAAAAATCAGGGGCCTTGGTTCAAATACCGTCAAGATAGAAGGAGTAAAGGAGCTGAGGTCTGTTGATTGGGAAATAGTCCCTGATCGCATAGAGGCAGGCACATACATGATGGCCGCGGGGGCAGCAGGCGGAGAGCTGATAATTGAGAACGTTATGGCAGATCACCTGGAGGCGGTCATATCCAAGCTCAGGAGTACCGGGCTTCAGATTGAAGTAGATAATGCCCGTATTTCTGTCAGAAAAAAAGGCGTCCTGCACAGCGTGGATGTCAAGACCCTGCCATATCCCGGTTTCCCGACCGATCTTCAGGCCCAGATCCTGGTGCTGATGGCCCTGGCCGGTGGCCTCAGCGTAATTACCGAGACCATATTTGAAAACCGTTTCATGCATGTTGCCGAGTTGAGGCGGCTTGGAGCCGACATAAAGGTTGAAGGCAGGAGCGCCATCATCAAGGGTGTAAAAGAATTAAACGGTGCGCCTGTAATGGCCACTGATCTCAGGGCCAGCGCCTCCCTGGTGCTGGCCGGACTCGCAGCCAAAGGGACTACAACGATATCCAGGGTTTACCACCTCGATCGCGGGTATGAACATCTGGAACAGAAGCTTGCAGCAGTAGGGGCCAAAATCAAGAGAGAGAAAAGGCCTAACTGATCCGGTGAAAAGAGAAAAAGATATCCTGATTGACCGGTACGGCCGGCAATTGACCTATCTCAGGCTCTCGGTGACTGACAGGTGTAATCTTCGATGCCGGTATTGCATGCCTCAGACTAATTTCTCCTGGCTGCCCCGTGGCTCAATTCTCACCTATGAAGAAATTCTCAAGGTCTGCCGTATACTGGCAGGCGTTGGCGTCACAAAAGTGCGACTTACAGGTGGAGAGCCATTGGTCCGGCGTAACCTTATAAGCCTTGTGGAAAGGCTGACCGAGATTGACGGGCTTGAAGAAATTTGTATCACGACAAACGGTGTTCTCTTGGAAGAGTATGCGGATGGCCTGTTCAAGGCAGGTATCAGACATATCAACATCAGTCTTGATTCCATGAATCCGGAACTATTTGCCTGTATTACCGGCTTCGATCTCTTTGAGCAGGTGTGGCGGGGCATGGAAAAGGCCCTGGAAATGGGATTTTCCCCGATAAAAATCAACTCGGTGATCATGAAGGGCATAAATGACAGTGAAATAGCAGCCCTGGCAGGACTGAGCATGAAATATCCCGTACAGGTTCGTTTTATAGAGTTTATGCCTGTTGGCAAGGATATTTTTTGGGGTCCGGACAGGTTCGTCAGTCGTGATAAGATCATAAATCAGGTGGAGAGCGCATTCGGAAAGCTGCGTCCGTTGCCCGAATCACACAGCGCCGGACCGGCAAGTGAATATAGGCTGGATAAGGCCGCAGGAAGTGTGGGATTTATCGGCGCCTTAAGCCACAATTTTTGTGAGAGCTGTAACCGCCTGCGCCTCACCGCAGATGGACATCTTCGCTTATGCCTTTTTTCTGACGAGGAAATAGATGTCAAAAAGGCCTTGCGCCGGGGATTGAACACAGAGGAACTGGCTCTTTTTTTTCGCCGCGCAGTATTAAGAAAACCGAAAGGATTAAAGTTTTTGAATAAAGAAGGACTGTCTTGCAACAGAGGCATGTCCAGCATAGGTGGATGATCGGCTTCTTCGTGGAGGACTTCTGATAATGGAAATGAATCTGGCCTTTGTCTTTCCCGGACAGGGCTCTCAATATGTTGGAATGGGCAAGACCTTTTTGGAAACGGTTTCTGATGCGGCCCATGTTCTTTCTGTGGCAGAAGAAATGACAGGGCTTCCTCTCAAGAAGCTTTGCGCTGAAGGGCCTCTGGAAGAACTCACCCGGGTTGAAAATCTCCAGCCCTGTCTGACCGCCGTGGAGATCATTTGCTGCATGGCCGCCGGAGATGCGGGATTGAAGGCGACAGCAGTAGCAGGACACAGCCTGGGAGAGTATCCGGCACTGTGGGCCGCCGGGGTCATTAGCCTTGAAGACACATTCAGGCTGGTCCATGCCAGGGGCAGGCTTATGAAAGAGGCGGGGGATAAAAATCCGGGTTCCATGGCCGCCGTGGTTGGTCTCGGCAGGAAAGAGCTGGAAGAATTGATTGTGCCCCTGACAAAAAAAGGTGTCCTGGTCCTGGCCAATCACAACTCGCCCGACCAGATCGTAGTCACCGGGGAAACAGACCTGGTCGGCGATCTGGAATTGATTGTGCCCCTAACAAAAAAAGGTGTCCTGGTCCTGGCCAATCACAACTCGCCCGACCAGATCGTAGTCACCGGGGAAACAGACCTGGTCGGCGATCTGTGCAAGAAAGCCAAGGCTGAAGGAGCCAGGGCGATTCCCCTGAAGGTGTCCGGTGCCTATCACAGCCCCCTTATGGCTGAGGCATCAGGTCGCTTTTCTGAAATCTTGGATAAAATATCTTTTTTTAGGCCCGAGATCCCGATTTACAGCAATGTCACGGCAAGGCCGGAATCAGATCCGGAGAAAATCAAGGACCTTATGAAGAAGCAGATCTGCTCGCCTGTCAGGTGGTATGAGATCGTAATCAACATGGACCGGGACGGAATATCTAACTTTATTGAGCTCGGCCCCAAAAAGGTGCTTGGTAACCTGATAAGGAAGTGTCTGCCCGGGAAGTCTGTTTCAGTCTTTCAGGGGGAAGATCCTGAGGGTCTTAGAGCATGCCTCGGGGGCAAACGAGAGCCCGGCTTGCCGGAAGAAGCCCCCTTTGCCGGTGTTGATTGAGGAGCCCGGATAACCCGTGGCTTTGAACGGGGAGTTTGAAGGGCAACCGGAGCTGTAGCCCTTCTCTCTTTCTTGACCTCATCAAATATACCGATTTCGACATATTCCCCGTCCGATTCAAACTTGACGCCTTGAGCTGTTATATCCGCTACACGCCAGCCATCGACAAGGTCTCCAACAGTTACGGTGCGCAGGTTTTTTTGAGGGCCCTTAACTATTTTTTTTTGCTGGCCGGACCTGGATTCCGGGGCTGCCAACATAAGAAAGGCCTGACGCATTTCTCCCGCAATAATAGTACCATAGACCTGGTAGCTGCTCTTTAGATCTCCCTCCGCTGAGGTGTCATTCTCAGTCAGATTTTCATTCCTGCCCCGTTCCGGATCAAAAGGATCCTTGCTGACAATGGCTTCATAGGGGCCGAGCTCAACCTGAGATTCTTTGGCATGGACAGCCCCGGGACTAAAAGAGTACCACAGGCCGATGCAAAAAGATGCTATCAAAAGCAAGATCGAATAAGTTACTTTTTTTTGGAACTCCAGGCTAGTTATCATCTTCCTGCTCCAGACCCTTCTCGCCGGCCAGGCCCTTATGTTCCCCCAGCATCTGCTTCAGGGACTTGACCCGCCCCTTAAATTCCCTGGTCAGTGCGTCGGCCTGCTCCTTGGATTGTATGACATAGGGAGTAATAGTCATCAATAGTTCCGTCTTCTCGTTTGTGTAACTTCGCCAGCCGAACAGATAGCCTAGGACCGGCAAGTCCTTGAGAAAAGGGATACCACTGCGGCTCTTTTCTTTTTTTGTCTTCATCAAGCCGCCGATTATGATGGTATGGCCGTCCTGCACCACCAGATTGGTTGTAGTCTTACGGGTCTGAAAGATTGGGGAGTCAATACCCTCTACTTTGGCCTTTTCAAGGAGAGAACTGACCTCCTGGGTTATCTCCATACTGACCAGTCTGCTCTCATTGATAGAAGGCGTTACCTTCAGAAGGATGCCGGCACTTCGATACTGGATCGATTGTGTGAGAGTGCTCTCGGTCGTACTGGTAGTCGAGCTAGTCAAAGTAGGCACGTCCTGTACGACCTCGATGGTGGATTCCTTGTTATCCACAGCCAGGATATTGGGCGCTGAGAGGATATTGACATTTGTCGTCGTAGCCAACAACTTAATTAAGTTTCGAAGGCTGTCACCTGTGTACAGGCTGTATGCAAATCCTGAAATGCCCGTACCAAGCGCCGTGTTCCTGGGTAAGTTTCCGAGATTAGGATCGGTAAGTGCAATATTAGAAGAATATGATCCCCCCATATGGCTCTTGAGAAACCACTCGACCCCGTATTCAATATCGTTACCCAGCGAGACCTCTACAATCAACACGTCGATCAGGACCTGCCGCGGAACAATGTCGATCTCTTTCAGCACTTCTGAAAGGATGGCATAATCTCTCTGCGTGGCCTTGATGAGTATGGCATTGTTGACTTCGTCCGCAATGATTTCCACCTCACCGGCCAATTCCCCGGCATGCTGCACGGCTTTCTCTTTTGCAGGCTTTTTCTCCCTTTCCACAAGGACCTCTTTCCTGCCTTTGCGATCTGACGGCTTTCCGCCGTAGAGCTGCCGGAGGATATCGGCGATATCTGCAGCCTTGCCGTTCTGGACAAAGTATACATAGACCTGGGTTCCCTTCTGTGATATCTCCTGATCCAGTTGGGTCACCCAGTTGCCCACCACATCCAGGACTTCCTCCCACTTGGTCACTACAAGCAAGGAGTTGATGGTCTTTAAGGGCATGATCTGCAGGCCGCCCGGATCAATACCAGGCTTTATGTAAAGTCCTTTTGTCTTGAATATCTTATCAAGGTCTTTCGACAGATCATCCACATCGGTATGCTCCAGAGTATAGAAACGCCAATGTATATCCTTAAAAAAATCCGTGTCCATTAAGGCCAATATTTTGGACAACTTGCCCACATTTTCTGCAGTGTCCACCAGGATAACGGCATTTATACTTGGCTCGGCCACCATGACCGCCCCGGGAGAGATAAAGTTCCTGAGATTTGCGATTACATGGGCCGCAGAGAGGTACTGGAGCTGAAAGACACTGATTACGTCTCCTGCATGGGGGACCCGTTCACCGATATTTATCACTTCTGATCCGGCTCTGGCGCTGCCGGCCTTCCGTACCACCTTATAAAGATCCTGAGCGCCGCGGGTTATGGCCAGGCCGTGTATCTGCAATATGGAATTGAAGAGATCAAGAAATTCATTCTTGGTATATCTGCCCCTGATATTGAGTGAAATGGTCCCCTTAATGGCTGGATCTACCACATAGTTGAGCTCCAGAATACGCCCCAGGACCTGATCCAGGACAGGATATATATCCATACTGTCCAGAGTAATGTCTATCTGACGGCGTTCACCAACCCCGGCTCCGGAAAATGGAGACTTTATTACAGTTGCATTAGAATCAGGCGCGGCATTTTCAATTTCCTTTGACGGGATCTCCTGTGTAGCCTGATTCTGAGCAAGAGCCAAGCCTTGAATGGATCCCAAAAAACATATGACAGCCAGACTCCAGACCATCCATCTCCGATCTTGTATTCTCATCTCGACCTTACCCCTCAGATCCAGTTTTCATAAAGAGAGCTTCCATCTCAAGGTCGACCCTGAGATGCGGATTACGCCCCTCTACCTTGATCGCGCGAATACTATGTATTCGAAATATCCTGTGATCATCGTTTGATAATTTCAAAAACTTGACCAGCTTCCTGATATCAGTCTTGGCACTGAAAATAGCTACGGCAAGTTGATAATCTCTCCATTTTCGTTGCCGGCCTGTTTTATAAGTGATTACCTGGAGACCGGCCTCAGAGGCCATTTTGAGCAAGGTATCCTGTAAATTGGATGCCACAAGCTGGGGGGTATCACCCGGCATAAGCCCCTTTACGGCAACAGTGAGTCTGCGCTTCGACTGCACAATGCGTTGATCTACACCGCGATGCCGTTTGATGTCACGCTTCAGACGCCCGATTTTCGCCTCCTGGGCCTCAATCCTGCTATCCAACTCCTCGATTTTTCCGGACAGCGGGGCCCATGCCAGGCTGTACCAGAGTATAAGTCCTATAACCAAAAAACCATAACGTAATAAGGGACTTCCATTACTGGAGAGCCGACGGCTAATTTCCATTGCCCTCCTCTCCTTTTCCACTGACCAGCTTTATCTCCACGGAAAAACGTTCCCTTTGCTGTCTGTACTTTCTAACAGGAGATATGAGCCTGACCTCTGAAAAAAGCGGGCTCCGGCGCCAGTTTCCCATGGCCTTTACTGCTGAACCGCCCTCGGCTGTGAGCTTAAGTTTGTCATTTTTGATATCGAGACTTCTTATCCAGGTCTCTGGAGGCGTAAGCTCGGCTACGGCCTTTAAGACCTTCAGTTCAGAGGGCTTCTCGAGCTTGAAGTCTTCCAGGTCCTTGAGCTTATTGTCGATTTTTTCCAACCGTTTCTGAGCATCCAGCATGGGCGACAGGCGCTCTTGCAGTTCCTGAACCTCCTGTTCCATCTTATGGACAGAGTGTACACGCTTTTGGATCCTCAAACCCTGTATCCCTGTGGCCAGTATGACTGACGCAGCAACAGCCCCTACAACAAATTGATATGGTTTTATGCGCAAACGGAAAGGTCTGCGACGGGGGCCTTCCTGGAGAGAAATCGCAGGATAAGAACTCAGCCCTAATGCAGCGGCACATAACCCCCAGGTGACTTTTTCCCCCTGCCCACAGATATTCGAAAGGTCCTTTATGGCACTACAGGGATCTTTGGGGGGAGGATCCAGAATTACCGCACCGGAACCCCCTACTGCATACTTGGGGGCCATTGCAAGATCAGGAAAGGGAGAAGGGAGATGTTCGGCAAGTTTTTGCAGGTCCGTCGAGATATCCTCTTCATCCGAGACCGATACGGAATGTGAACCTTCCCACCCGTAAATACCGTGGAGAGAAATAATCCAGCAGTTACCCTGCCGGCCGAGGCTGACACAGGGAAGAGAGGATTCTGCGCTGCTGCGCAGCAGGATATCCAGCCCCAAAGTCGCAGGTGATACAGGGCCAAGCGATCCGGCATGGCCTGTCTCACGAACGACCCGGAATATCGGATCCAGAAAACTCCTTGGGATATAGGCCAGAAGCACCACCGTCTTATCTCCACGCTTAAATGCCCATTGATCATGATATATCTCATCCGGTTTCAGGTGTGCGTGAAGCCCTATGCCCATACGGACCGCATTTGCCGCCTCGTCCGGTTCCAGTTGAGGAAAGCTTAATTCTCTCATAAACAGGTTCTTTCGAGAAAGGGCCAGACATATAATACGTCTCCGCAAGGGATGAATAGCCTGAAGTACGCCTTTTACCTGTTCCGCCAAAGAACGTCCGGGCCAGACATATAATACGTCTCCGCAAGGGATGAATAGCCTGAAGTACGCCTTTTACCTGTTCCGCCAAAGAACGTCCGGTATCATCAAATGTATAGGGCAGTTGGACAGAAGACCATTTTCCGAGCCGTCCCTTAAGACAAAAGACATCAAGCCTGGACTCGTCCAGGTAAATCCCTACTATTTCACGTTCTCTGACCACCTTGAGCCTTTTCGTCCAGGAGTAATTGCCTCTATCCAATGCTTGACCTTTAATTTCTCTGCCCCGGACCGGGTATCCCAGTAAATCTGATATATACGACTGCCAAACCAGACTCTGAGACACGCCACCTCACGAGTTGATATAGTGTTATCACCGAGTTCGGCACCCAGGATCTCCTTAAGAGGCAAGGGTGCGTATTCCTTACTTACGGCGCCTGATTTGTTGTAGACTGTAAATAAATCCCAGAGGCCTCCCCGCCATATAACTTCACTGTCTTCCTCCTGGGATGACCAGGTAATGGGCCCGTAAAACGCCTCCTGGCCGACCCCGTTTACCAGGAGCAGTTCCTCCAGCAAATGAAATGGACCATTGGCAGGATAGTAGGGCGGAGATCTGTCTTGGTAGATGTCATCCTCTGCCCCGTTCAGCCTCACCAGCTTATCAGAATCCCTCCAGTCCAAGATACCATCCACCATAGTATCCGCGGCTTCAAGCTCCTCGTCCCCAAGAATCGCTCTCACTACCTCCCTGATCTGATCCTCTGAGCTGTTATTGAGATCGAGCTTTCCGTTCTCGTCTTGCAGGGTAAAAAAGACCTCTCTGCCTCCAAGCCTTGCCTTGTACACACTACCGTCAGCAAAAAGGCGGCCCTCTGCCTCTTCCCTGTCCATTCCTGGAGGAGACAATCTGCTTGCTGCAAGAAGCAGCAAAGACCTCGCAGCCTCCCGGCCCTGCAGGGCATCCCAGGCACCTTGCCCCAGGTTCCTGCGGATTCTTGCCTCAACCGCATAGAAGCCGCCGACCAGTGTAAGCAGGGTCAACACCCACAACACCAGCACAAGAACCGTACCCTTCTGTCCCATCACTTTGCACTTACCAGAATAAAAGGACTTGTATAAAAAACTCGCCAAAAACTCGCCAGGTGGTTACAGGCTCCTTACCATTATCGGAAAAGGCCAGGCCCATGGCTACAGCCTCGGGCACATTACCCTTTTGACTCCAGTTATCCTGCCAATCCTCAGGGTCGGATTCATCCGGCAATTGACTTTGATATGTAAAGGCCAGCGAATCTATCCCGTTTATGATCGAAACGCCCCAGCCCTGTTCCGTCAGGTCCTCTTTATCTTCCTGATCTATGTTGTCAGGAAGGGGTTCTTTCAGGTCTTCGGGCCTGGTGATGACCTTCTGGGCATAGATGAGCTTTTTTCTTTTTTCATCAAAACGATAAACTACCCTGAAAAGGCCGCCTGCCTGGGAACCAAGCGGTACGTGGGTAGTCACAAAGGATATCTCGTTCTCTTTCCCATTAAACTCGGAAAAATCCTTGAGATCAGATCCGTCCGCCACCACGGCCCTGAGCTGTCTTCCCAAAAGTCCTTCAATGGAGGATACAACTATCAGACGTTTGTTGATCTTTTCACCCCTGCTGTAGGCCCTCAGTCCTGTACGGACAGCCATGGAAAGTATGAGGACCAGCACGGCAATGAGGGTGACTGAGATCAGGAGTTCAAGCAGGGTAAAGCCTGAGGATCTGGTGATTGATTTTTTCCTCATATCTGCTCTGCCGGTATCCAGCTGGTCAATACAAAAGGATGTGCATTATACGGAGGTTGTACGGTAAGAATAAGCTCCTTCAGTTCGGGGATCTCGATCTCTTTCTCTTCCTGGTCCTGGGCCGTTATCTTCAAGACCAGGTCCCGAACTTCCACCTTATAGCTCCATCCGGGATGATCTTTTACGTCCTCCTCACCCGGAGACAGGGATTCAGGCTCATGGAGCAATCCATAAAGCACGGACTCTGCTATATACGCTGCCTCTCTGGCCATGTCGCCCCTGAAGGCCTGCCTGTGGCCCTGCGCAAAGCCGGAAAGCAGCACTCCAAGCGCGATACCCATTATTGCCGTGGCAACCAGGACCTCTATGAGGGTAAAACCTGACGATTTGACGATTTGACGATTTGACGATTTAGTGATTGTCACGATGAAATGCGCTCCATGCCTACCAGCCCCAGGAACCTGTCTATCACTATCCGGTCCATGCGACCTCCTTCCCACTTGAGGTCAATCTCACCGCCGCTTGAGCTTCCGTCAGGATAAAAGGTCACGGCATGGATACCTGGTTCCACTTCGCCCACTCCCTTGCCTTCTACCTTTATGGACTCGGGTATATCCTGCCATTTGAGACCTTCAACACAAAAGGTCCTGCTCTCACCATCAATCAAAAACCTGACTGCCTCGCCTCTACCCAGACCTGCGGACCTGGCGCGGACCAGGGTCTGTGTAAAGGACTGCACAAAACGCCTCTCTTCAGACCGAAGTATCCCGCCGGCAACTGCCACAAAGACCAGGGAACTGAAAATGCCTATAAGTACCAGTACCACGAGGAGCTCAATCAGCGTAAAACCCCTTGAGCCGCTTGCAAAACCCAATCTTTTGCCCGATGGCTGTGTTGCTCGCCGGTGAAAAGTGCTCATGTACGCCCAAGTACACTGCGCTTTTTCACCTCCTCGCGCCTTGCCCTCGAACAAAATCTCGAGTTTTGCGAGCGGCTCTATTTTTTCAGACCTTTTATAAGGCCACATCATTAATACCGAATATGGCAAGGAGCATGGACAGGATAATCCCGCCGATAATAATTCCCATCAGTACTATGGTTACAGGTTCCACCAAGGACAGATAGACCTTGGTATCGTGCTGGACCCTTTCTTCGAGATCATCTGCAATCTTCAGAAGCATGGGCCCCATGGCCCCTGTTTCCTCCCCAATAGCCACCAGATGTACCATGAGTGACGGAAACACCTTTGCCTGTTTCATAAGCTGACTGAGACTCTTTCCCTGGCGGACCCCCTTATACAGGTCCTCCACAGCACCCCGTATGACGCTGTTGGACACCACTTCTCCCGAGAGGGAAATACCCTTGAGTATGGGAACACCGCTCTCAAGCAAGGTACCCATGGTGCGGGCCAGACGACCGAGTTCTATCTTCAGCAACATGGAGCCGGCCAAGGGCAGGCGAAGCACTGCCCTGTCCCACCAGGCCCTTCCATCAGGTGTCTTGATATAGGAGTAAAAACCGGTGCCAAGTACAAGAATAACCAGGCATAACAGCCACCACCATGACTGAAGAAACATGCTGGCCCTGACTATTAACCTGGTGGCCAGGGGCATAGGCTGATTGAGATCCTCAAAGATCTGGCCAAACTTTGGCACTACAAAGGTCACCAGGATAAAGACGGACAGGATGCCCACAAGGGCCAGGATGCCGGGATAGATCGATGAAGTAATAATAAACTTTCGAATATTTCTTGAACGCTCGATGAAACCATCCAACCTTTTAAGAACCATGGGGAGGACACCTCCCAACTCCCCAACCCGTATCATATTGATGTAGAGGCGGTTGAAGATGTCCGGATAGGAAGATAAGGCCTCTGACAGCTTTTTACCCCCCTGGATCTCCCGTCTTATGGTATTAATCAGCTCACGTATTGTCTTTTGCTCAGCAGCATCTTCCACGACGGCCAGAGCCCGTTCCAGAGGGACACCGGCCTCCAGAAGATCAGCCAATTCCCTGGTGAAGTAGAGGAGATCATCATGTCTGAACCTGACCCCTTTCCTGCTCCACAAAGCATAAAACCGCTTCAGCCTCTTAACCCTGACAGGCTGAAGGCCCTTAGAGATCAGCATGGAAATTAAGAGATCCTGGCTTGAAGCCTCGCCGGTCCCCTGAATTTTTTGCCCTTTAACATCCAGGGCCTCATAAGCAAAGGTAGGCATTTTAATTAGTGACTCTCATAACCTCTTCAAAGGTTGTCTGAGCTGCAAGGACCTTTAGAAGGCCGTCCTGACGGAGCGTCCTCATGCCCAGGGATTGTGCCTTGGAAAGGATTGAGCTGCTGTCAGCACCCTTTACTATCATTCTTCTTATCTCGTCATCCACCCTGATCAGCTCGTATATGCCGGTACGACCTGAAAACCCCGTATTGGCGCAGTGAGCGCAACCCTTACCCCGCCAGACCTCGGATGGGGCCTGGATATTGTCCGCTCCAAGGGCCTGAACTACCTCATCTAAAAAACCGGGCGGCAGATCATAGGAAGTCCGGCAATGGGGACAGATCTTCCTCACCAGTCTCTGGGCCATCACTGCCAGCAGGCAGGAAGACAAAAGATAAGACTCAATGCCCATTTCCTGCAACCTGGTAATTGCACTTGCAGCATCGTTTGTGTGAAGGGTAGAAAATACAAGATGTCCGGTAAGGGCGGACTGTATGGCAATCTCGGCGGTCTCAGCGTCCCTGATCTCCCCTATAAGTATCACGTCCGGGTCCTGCCTGAGGATATTGCGGAGGGCGGAGGCAAAGCCCAACCCTATCTCAGGACGGATCTGGATCTGATTTATTCCATCGAGCTGATACTCAACCGGGTCTTCTACTGTTACAATCTTCTTGTCAGGGGCATTGATGCGGTTCATGACCCCGTAAAGAGTAGTCAACCGGGTCTTCTACTGTTACAATCTTCTTGTCAGGGGCATTGATGCGGTTCATGACCCCGTAAAGAGTAGTAGTCTTCCCGCTGCCGGTCGGACCGGTGACCAGGACCAGCCCATAGGGCCTTGAAATTATCTTTTCAAAATCTCCCAGTATATCGGCTGAAATCCCGAGGGTTTCAAGTTCCAGCCGGACCTCCTCCCGGTTCAGGAGCCTGAGCACTACACTTTCCCCAAAAAGGGTGGGCAGAGAAGAGACCCTTATGTCGATCTCTCTTTGCCCTTCGCGGACCTTGATGCGCCCGTCCTGAGGCAAGCGCATCTCAGCGATATTCATCTTGCCCATAAGCTTCAGCCGTGAGGTAATCGCAGGCTGTAGCCTTTTTGAGACCGTCTCGATGTCGTGAAGGACTCCATCTATACGGAACCTTACCTTCAAGAGATCCCTGAACGGCTCAAAATGTATATCTGAGGCCTTTACTTCAAGGGCCTGGCTGATAACGTGGTTTACAAGACGTATCACAGGGGCCTCGGAGGCAAGGTCCCGCAACTGTTCAGGATCTTCCCACAGCTCATCAACAGCGCGTGATTCGTCCTCTGACTCCTCCCCTCCCAGGTCCGAATCGGCTTCGTACCACCTGTAAACAGCGGCCAGGATATCCTCTTCACTGGCGAGAAAGGGCCTGACCGGCTTCTGGTAAATACTTTCAAGGAGCTCCCTCAGGTACAGGTCCTGGGGCGTGGCCATGGCCACCCTGGCTTCAGAGTCGTCCAGGGACAGTGTGACGACCCGCCACTGCCGCATCAGCTGCGGAGACAGCCCATTAATCATGGGTGGCTTGTCTGGGAAATCAGCCGCACTTATTTCAGGAAATCCCGGCCCTGAAATCTCCGCTAAGTTTGATTCGGCTCCAGGAACCTGATCGCCGCCTGCGTTTTGGAATCCGTTCCCGCCTTTCCCTTTGAATAAAGACACCAGGCGAGATCCTACGTTTTGAATATTCACAGGATCACCCAATTACTTCACTTCCAACTTACTATGTCCGAGTCTTCACCTTCTCCACCTGGCTCACCGTCACGGCCGTAGCTGATCAGATCATAGTCATAGTGTTCTCCGGGAGATTTGTAGACGTATTCGTGTCCCCACGGATCCTTTGGAACGGCCTTGGGCAGATAGGGCCCGGCCCAGTTTTCAAGATCATCCGGCTTTTCCCGCAAGGCCGAAAGGCCCTCCTCAGTATCAGGATAACGACCGTTATCCAGGCGAAACTCGTCAAGGGCGGCGCCAAAGAGCTCGATCTGGGCCTTTGCGGCCTTTTGTTTGCTCATTCCCAGCTTTCCGAAAAATTTGGGTGCCACCAGGGAAGCCAAGAGTCCGATGATTATCACCACTACCAGGAGCTCGATCAAGGTAAAACCCGAATCTCTCTCAATGCCCCTTGCAAGACCACGGTCATTCAGTCTTTTTCTCAAAAATAATACCTCCGACAAAATATCATACTCAAATCATTACTAATTAAATTACGGCCCACAGAGATACCTGTCAAGCAAGATACAGGCCTCTCCACCTCATCTGGCAACCACAAAAGCCTCCGGGAAACCTGAGCTTTCAAGCCTGGCTTCAAAGTCCTTGGCCGTATTATACTCGGTGGATGCAAATACCTGCACCAGGTAAAAGGTCTGATCTCCTCTTTGTTGGCGAAATACAGCCACATCCTTATAATATCTGTTTATTTTTCGCCCCAGGGCATAAGCGTTATCCGGTTCCAAAAAGGCCCCTACCTGTACATAGAATTTCCCTCTTCTGAAATCAGGGTGTGGCTTAAATACCGCGGGAATTCCGGCTCCAGGCCGGACCTCTCCCAGCGCCTCTATCCTCACTCTTGCCACACCCGGACCGATCAGCCCCACCTTCCTGGCTGCCCCATAGCTGAGATCTATAATCCTGTTCTTGGCAAAAGGCCCGCGGTCGCTGATCCTGGCTACGACTTCCCGCCCATTTTCAAGGTTGATTACTCTGACATATGTATTCATGGGCAATATGCGGTGGGCAGCAGTCATGGCATACATGTTGTATGGCTCGCCGCTGGCGGTCGGCCTTCCGTGAAACTTGCCTCCATACCAGGATGCATACCCTTCCTCCACAAAGCCTTCGGCAGAGGGCAAGGGATAGTAAACGTGTCCATTCACCTCATAGGGACGCTGGGTTGCAGGTAATCGCCGAATGGATATTGTTGGAGGCGATATATGCCGGTGCCCGCAACCTGATAAATGAAAAAAGAGGAAAAAAACAAGAAAAAAGGCACCAAAGCCGGTCTTATTGTAAGATTTCGGAAACAGCCTATGCTGATATGTGTGCGCAGGTTCTGAATTGTTTCCGTCTCTAAAGGTGACTGATATCAACAGCCACGAATATTTCATGACGAACCTCAAAAATACACGGATGAAAATATTTTACCTCTCTTATATTCGGTCATTAATAACAGGATCATGACAAAATGAAAACAGATACTCAATGAACAGGACATACTTGGCCGAACTGCAGAAAAAGCTGGCGCAAAAAGTGTGTATTCCGCCCGATGATTCAGGTTACCATCCGCAAAAATATGATATCATTTTTAGTCTGGATGTCCACTATGTGAAAGATAAGGCCTGTATTGCATTGGATGTGCAGAAATGGAAAGGTGGAATTGTTGGTACTTATGTAAGTACTGCAAAGGTAGAAGTCCCATACGTACCGCAATTCTTTTGCTTCAGGGAAGGGCCTCTGTTGCTGGAAATGCTGGAAGCAGCCAAAAAGCGCCTGTCTCTGCAGCCCGAATTGATCATTGTGGATGGACACGGGATAGCACATCCAAGACGTTTTGGAGTTGCCTGCTGGATTGGCGTGAATACCGACATCCCCTCAATAGGTTGTGCTAAAGAGACTTTGATGCATTACAATGGAAAAATAGATAAGAAGAGAGGGAATTGCCTGTTCATCAAGGATGAGAAAGGGGTAATCGGTGCAGTCTTAGTAACACGGGACAATACAAAGCCTGTCTTTGTCAGTCCAGGGCATGGAGTAAGCCTGAAAACGTCAATAGAAGTAATTCTGAATCTTTCATCCAGATACAGAATATCCGAGCCCCTCCGCAGGGCAGACCAAAGTGCAAAGGCGTATGCAAAAGGAATGACGTTAGAAGGCGTCACTTTTTGGGGAGAAATAGCTTGATTCGCAGCTGTTTACGGCGGGACATCC
>Ga0209410_1000483_pt1 | contig 18435 bp, 21 predicted proteins | sample Mar14436cmmetaG_FD_184135 | JGI IMG/M metagenome (GOLD analysis project Ga0209410, IMG submission 184135) | Marine hydrothermal vent microbial communities from Guaymas Basin, Gulf of California to study Microbial Dark Matter (Phase II) - Marker... ... | reverse complement strand
TTTCCATATGGACTTCTACCTGTGTGATGAACATCGTGTCTTAGCATTGGCCAAGGAGAATCCATGAGACCGGAGTTTTCTGATTCGTAGTCGGATTTGAAAGATCGCGTGGCTGATGATAAAGGTAAAACTGGTATCAGAAGCAGAACGACGATGAAAATCGAGGCAATTCTCATCATCACTGAATTATTATGACTTGAACCGATAAAAAATTTTGGTTTTAAGTATAGAAAACATCACGTAAACTGGGGAAGCAGGGATGGGTAAAATCTTCGGTTCCGTACCTCTGGATATGTCCAATCATGGTCTTTTTCATCACCCACAGAAATAACGCAACCCTTAAATAAGGTAATAAAATATGCCCGAAGTGAGCTGGTTGGTGAGCAGAAATGAGCCTCGGGATGAATTCATTCAAGAGAGCATTATGGATTTATCACATGAACACGGGAAGCTGCAACGGCTGTGATATAGAGATAATCGCCGCATTAACACCCAGATACGACGTTGAGAGATTCGGTATAAAGCTCGTTGGAACACCGAGGCACGCGGATGTTATCGCCCTAACCGGTCCCGTTACGGCAGATATGGTTGATAAGGTTAAAAGAATCTACGAGCAGACGCCAGACCCAAAGGTTGTACTGGTTGTGGGGTCGTGTGGTATATCCGGAGGAGTCTTTCACGAATCATACCATCTTGCCGGACCTATAGATAAGATCATACCAGATGGTACCTTTGTTTATGTTCCGGGTTGTCCACCGAGACCAGAGGCGATAATACAGGGCGTAATAAAGGCATGGGAATTTCTGGAGGAGACGGATGGAGGTAAAGGGAATGGAGGAACTGCTCGAGAAACTGAAGAAGAAAAAGATTAAATTCGAGATCAGGGAAAGGGAGGAAGGGGTAAAGAAAAAAGAGAAAAGGAGAACCATCCTCGTTCACACTCCGCGGAAAATCCTGAGAGATACCGTAAAAATGCTTATCGAAACATCCGAAGATTTTCCCCACTTTTCTGTATGCTCATTTACCGATTGTGGAGATCACGTCGAACTGAACTACCATTTTTCCGTTGGCTATGGTAAACCCCTAAAAGAGACAAACATCATTCTCAGAGTAACTTTGAAAAAGGACGATCTAAAGGTTCCAACCCTCACCGATCTAATACCTGCGACGATACTCTCTGAAAGAGAGATAAAGGAAATGACCGGTATAGAGATAGAAAACATACCCGATGGAAGGCACATGTTCCTGACCAAGGACTTCCCAGATGGTGTATATCCATGGAGAAGGGATGAAACCGCACCGAAAGAAACGAGAAAGTTGTACGAGGTGTGGAAATGAAGTATGAGATACCCATTGGCCCAATACATCCCGCTCTTAAAGAGCCAATTCTGCTTCAGTTAACTGTAGAAGGAGAAGAGATCAAGGATGTCGATGTCATAGCCAGCCAGAACCATAGGGGAATAGAGTGGATAGGGATGAACAGGAACAATCCCGTTCAGAGCATCTACATAGCCGAGAGAATCTGTGGCATATGCAATATCAGCCACCCCTCCGCCATGATGCTCGCTGTGGAAGAGGCAGCAAATATCGAGGTACCCGAGAGGGCACAGTATATAAGAGTCATACAGTGTGAACTCGAGAGGATTCATTCCCACCTGCTCTGGGCGGGCGTCGCCGCCCACGAAATAGGCTTCGATTCGCTGCTTCATTACACTTGGAAAGTTAGGGAGAAAGTTATGGACATATTGGAGTTGATCAATGGAAACAGGGTTACGAAGGCCATAATGATGTATGGTGGGGTCAGGAGAGATATCAAGAAGGAGCATATTCCCAAGATAAAGAAAATGCTCGAGTATTACAAGGAAGGCTTTGATAAACTGGCGAAATTCTTCCTCGAAGATAAAACCGTGGAAATGAGAACGAGAAATGTTGGCATACTTACAAAGGAAGACGCCCTGAAACTCTCTGCCATTGGACCAACGGCGAGGGCGAGCGGAGTTAAAAAGGACGTGAGACAGGACCAGCCATACTTCGCATACCCGGATTTCGATGTGAAGGCAATAACTCCCGATATGTTCACGGGAGAGGTTGTCGGAGATACATACGACAGGATAGTTGTCAGATTGCTGGAGGTCAAACAGTCCGTGGAAATCATAGAGAGGGCGCTGGATGAGATGCCCTCCGGCGATATACTGTCCGAGCCAAAACTTGCAAAACTTCTTATGGACCTGAAGAAAGCGGAGGGCGAAGGCGTGGGCAGGCATGAAGCCCCGAGGGGAGAGGTGATACATTACGTTAAACTCAAGAAAGATTTCGAGCCATTCTTCTCGTGGAAGGTTAGAGCACCAACATACAGCAACATCATGTCATGGATACCGATGCTGAAGGGTTGCCAGATTGCGGATGTGCCGATAGTTGCTGCATCTATAGATCCATGCATATCCTGTACAAACAGGGTCATAAGGATAAAAGGCGACGGCAAAAAGGAGATCATAGATGGAGACGAACTCCACAGATTATCCGTTAAGAAAACAAAAAGATTGTTGGAAGGAGGGAGTTAAGGATGAGATTCACCTTTATCCCGGAGCTGTTCAGACAGTTTTTCAGCAAGCCATTCACCAATCTCTTTCCCGTGAAATACGCGCCCGCCTCCATCAAAGAAACCCTCGAGAAGGTGGAGAAAGGCGAAATCAAGATAGTCCCTCCCGTTGAGATACCTGACAGGGAAACCTTCAGGGGAAAAATACAGTACGATAAAGAGAAGTGTATAGGGTGTAAACTCTGCATAAAGGTATGCCCGGCAAAGGCGATAGAATTCAAGGAGGAAGAGAAGAAAATCAGGATATACGTTGGCAGGTGCATATTCTGTGGCCAGTGCGTGGATATATGCCCAAAGAATGCCCTCTCACAGGGTGAGGAGTTCCTGATGGCGGATACGAACAAGGTTAACGAAAAATGGATAGTTGAATAGAGGCATCTTACAGCTTCTGCAGTTTCTCCATCCAGTCTTTTTCCTTCAAAATGTCGATGAGTCTTTTTCCCGCTCTTTTGACCTCCTCGCTCGGATTTCCCTCAAATTTCTTCGGCTGAATGCCTATGATAATGACCTCTTCCACAAACTCTCTCAGATATCCCACAAAGACCGATAGAGGGATGGAATGCGTGGATACGGTGAATTCATCTATCTTACCCTCATCTATAATCCTTATCTCTCCGGGTTCCAGACCCATGTCTGCAGCATCTACTATAACAATTCTTTCCGGTTTGAGCCTTCTTATCTCGGATGTAAAATTTTCGGGAACAGTTCCACAGTCCATGGACAGCCATCCCTCTGCTTCGAAATTTCTCGCGACCCATGAACCTATAAAATCATCACCACCAAATCTGTTGCCTATCCCGATGAGGAGATTCATGTGATTTCCATTCACAGCATGCTTTTAAACCCTGCCATAATTCTTCTGCTCATCATGAAGATAGAAATCTCTCACGGCGCCGGCGGGAAGAAAATGGATGCCCTCATCAAAAATTACGTGATAAAATATTTTGGAAAAGGGAAAGCCGAGGTTGGACTCGGCGCTCTGGACGATGCCGCTGTAATCGATGGCATAGTGTTCACGACGGATAGTCACACCGTCAAACCTTTATTTTTTCCCGGAGGTGATATAGGTTCTCTCTCCGTTTCTGGAACCGTGAACGATATTGCGGTTATTGGAGCGAGACCACTTGCCATCTCTTCCGCCCTTATCATCGAGGAGGGTTTTGACATGGATGATTTTGAAAGGATACTCGAGAGCATGAAAAGGACAGCAGATATTGCGGGAGTTGAGATCGTCACGGGGGATACGAAGGTTGTCGAGAAAAATTCTCTCGAAGGGATGGTGATAAACACATCTGGTATAGGTATCAAGGGCGAAGAGCTGGAACACAACTTCGAGATAGTGAACGAGTACAGAAAAATGGATACCCCATGGCTACTCGACTCAAACCTCAGAGAAGGGGACAAGATAATTTTATCTGGATACATAGGAGACCACGGAATCGCCATACTCTCATCAAGAGAGGGTTACGATTTTCACGTTGACATCAAATCCGATGTTGCTCCAGTAAATAAACTCGTGGAGAGAGCTCTCAAAGTAGGCGGAGTCGTCGCGGCGAAGGACCCAACGAGAGGAGGAATTAGCAATGCTCTGAATGAGTGGGCGGAGAAGAGCAAGGTAGACATCCTTGTGGATGAAAGCTCCATTCCGGTCAGAGAGGGTGTTAGGGCTGCATGCGAGATGCTCGGTATAGACGTTTATTCGGTTGGCAACGAGGGAAAGGTGCTTTTTGGAGTCATCGGGGAGAAGGCGGAGGAAATACTGAAAGAAATAAGGAAGGACCCCCTCGGAAAAGACGCGCAGATAATAGGCGAGGTCGTCGGAGAGTATGGAAAGAGGGTCATTCTCAGAACAGAGGTTGGCGGAAGAAGGATACTGTCGAAGCCGGTTGGAGACCCCGTGCCCAGGATATGTTAACGCCATCTTTACATTCATACGAGGTTACCTTTCTTTTCGGGTGATTTCAAATGCATAGATGGTTTCAAAGAAAATGTGCTTCTGCTTCAAAACCTTAAAACTGTAGATGTTCTCGTAACGCTTCTTTATCCCGTTCACATCCGTGAAACTGCTCATAATCGTGTAAATCCTTCCTCCTTCTGCGAGATATTTCCATGCATCCCTGAGAAACTCGTCTATAACCTTTCTTCCATCTTTTCCACCATCCCATGCTCTATCCTCGCCTTCCGTGGGCAGATAGGGGGGATTGAAAGTTATGATATCGAACTTTCCAACGACATTCTCGAACAAATCGCTTTTCATGCATTTTATTTTCAGTCCATTATACCCTGCGTTGAATATCGTGTTTTCTACAGCTTTCTCGTTTATATCAACAGCCACGACATCACATCCCGAGTTTGCAAGGTGGAGAGCTATTATTCCGCTCCCGCACCCCATATCCAGAACCCTTTCATCTCCTTTCACATCGATGGCCTCTACGAGGAGGTAACTGTCATCAGATGGCTCGTATACCCCGGGAAAGACCCTTATTTTGATATCGGGCATCACCTTCATCGGAGAAAAGTATAAGTTCATCTAATTTATACATTAGCCGAGGTGGGATGAGAACAGAAGCGTTGCTCCTGGGCATGATAGCGGTTACCATATTAATAGCGTGGAGCCCGCGGGCGGATGCGAAAGATATAATCGTTGATAAGAGTGGAGGAGGGGACTTCACGACCATATCTGAGGCGATAGCAAATGCCGTCGATGGAGACAGAATTATTGTCAGATCGGGGGTCTACAATGAGAATCTTCTGGTTGATAAGAATGTATCTATAGAAGGGGAGAACAGGGAGACCACCATCATAGAAGCATCGAGTAATGGGCATACGGTTAAACTGTACAAACTGGCTCACTGCACAATTTCCAATCTTACCATCCAGAATGCTATCGGTACGGGAAATGACAACATCTATCTGGATGAGTGCAGCAATGTGACTATACGCGATTGTACGATCAGAGACAGCGCAAGCAGCGATGGTATATCACTCTACAGATGCTCCCATATAACCATCACAAACTGTTCAATCCTGAGCAACAAGCAGGGTAACGGAATATTCTTTATATTCAGTTCCCACTGTACCGTAAAAAACAACAACATATCGAAAAATCAGGTCGGTATATTCCTGCAGTATCAGTCAAGTGACAATACGATATCCGGTAACGTCATAAGAGAAAATGGGTATATAGGAGTGAGGATATCGGCATCCGGCGCATCTGCGTACAGTCCATCTGGAAACGTGATAACCGAAAATGTTTTCATCGCCAACGGGCAGAACGCCGAAGACACCACGGATGAATTGAATCTATGGTATAACCCGGAAACGGAGAAAGGCAACTACTGGGATGATTATCAAGGAAAAGATGCAAATAACGATGGTGTCGGTGATACACCTTACCAGATTCCCGGTGGTAACAATCAAGATATCTACGTCCTCGGATTTTTCCAGGGTGGGGGAGCATCGCAGAATAAAAAACCCATCGCCAACGCTGGCGGAGATTACTACGGAGAGGTTAACGAGCCGGTATGCCTGGATGCATCAAAAAGCTACGACCCGGATGGAACCATAGTTTCCTACACGTGGGATTTTGGTGATGGGACGAGCGGGAGCGGTAAGAAAGTTTCCCACACATACGCGGCGCCGGGCGATTACACCGTTACCCTTACCGTTAGAGATGATGATGGCGCAGTAGATACGGATACCGCGGTAGTTCATATCCATGAGACGGCAGTGAATCAGAAACCGGTGCCCGTTATCACGATGAAGAGCCACGCACACGTTGGAGAGCTCGTTGAATTCAATGCCTCCAAAAGTTACGACCCGGATGGTAGTATAATAAGTTATGTGTGGAGATTCGGAGACGGAAAGGCGGATTATGGAAAAACCGTATACCACTCCTACTCCACTTCGGGAGTTTATAGGGTGGAGCTTGTGGTAGTTGATGATGATGGATTTTCAAACTCCACGATAAAGAACATAACGATATACTCATCATCCGATGGCGCCGGCGTGAAGGCGCATCTGTCCGTGGAGCCGAGCACGGCATATGTAAATTCGATAGTTATATTCAATGCAACGGGAAGTGAGGGAGACATAGAAACGTATATTTGGGAATTTGGTGATGGAAATAATCTCACGACCTCTTCTCCGGTGTGCAATCACACCTACAGCAAGCCCGGAACCTACTTCGTGAATCTGACCGTCGTGGGATCAGGTGGCGAAACAGATAATGTTTCAGAGATCGTGGTCATCAAAGAAAGTTGGAAGAAAGATATCCCGGGATTTGGTATCCTTCTCACCCTGTTCTTATTGGTCATCATCGTGATCATGAGGAGGAGGACATGAACAGGTATGGAGTAGTTGGTATCGTTGAGGCGGTTCTCCTGATAGGGTTGTTTGCCATCGTTCTCGCAACCCTACAGATAGCGTATATACCCGAACTCATGAAAAGCAGGGAGGCGGAACACATGGATGAAGTAATGAACCAGTTCTTCCAGCTGAAGATGGCCGTTGACCTGCATGCCGTCAGCAGGTCGAATTTTTCCATCACTGTTCCCCTGACCCTCGGAAGCAGAGAGCTTCCCTACTTTGTGACAACGAGAGCGATAGGGAGCGTATCCATCATCGAGAACGCCTTTAAAATATCCATACAAAATGCAACCGGATATACGAATCTTTCACTCGGTATCATAAAATATGAAGCCAAAAATGCCTACTATGTGCCTCAAACTTACGTCTTCGAGAATGAGGCGATTATACTTTCTCAGGATGATGGAACGGATTCCCTACTCTCTCCACCCACGATCAATGTGAACCGCGCTGGAAATCTGATAAACATGAACCTGCTGGTCATCAATATTACCGGATATGCAAACAGAACCAGCGAATCGGGTGTTGACACAACTTACATAAGGACGAATTACTCTTCATACTCCTCTATCAATATCTCCGACGTCAGCAACCTGACCATATTCACATCCCATCCGGAGCCATGGTTCAGATTCCTCAACTACACCATGGACGATGTTGTCATAACGAAGCACGCCGACAGGGTGCAGGTAAAGCCCGAATCCGGATATCAGATGAACATCTATCTCGATATAGTGAATATCTGCGCTCAGATAGGTAGAGGATGGATAGGTAATATATAGGTTACCCATTACGTTTGAGGAGAGGAGTTGTGTGAGTCCAGAGATGTATCCACCCGATATGAAAGAAATCCATCCGGAGGATGTATTCAGAACAGATATACCGGGTTTCGATGAACTCTTTTCGCTCGGTGGTATACCCAGAGGAAACATCGTCCTCATTGCGGGCGGTCCCGGCGCCGGAAAGAGCACTTTCTGCAGACAGATATGCAACAACGCCTCCCTCAGGAAACAGCATTGTCTTTACGTGAGCTTTGAAGAAAACGTGGAGAAGATAGAGAGAAGCATGATAGCATTTGGGTGGGATGTCGAAAAATTCGAACAGGAAGGTCTCCTGATTATTCAGAAAATGAATCCCCTCGATATCCTCCGAATAAAATTTGGCTCTATAGAGGGTGGGGAGTCAGCTACGGAAATATCGATGAAAGTGGAACCGATCACCATACCGAGAGGATTCAAACCAGACGTAATAGTTGTGGACTCTCTGACGGCAATGGTGGCCGCAACGATCAGCAAGGCGAAAAACTACAGGGTTTATCTTCAGCAGTTGTTCAATTTTTTCGAGGAAACGAAAGCCACAACCTTTTTGATAACCGAGACAGAGGAAGTGCCGAGAAGGTACAGCACCACGGGTATAGAGGAGTTTCTCGCTGATGGTATAGTGGTTCTGTACAACATAAAGAGAGGGAGTGTACGAGAAAATGCCTTGGAGATAGTCAAGATGAGGTATACAAAACATCAGAAAAAGGTGATGGCTTTCGAGATAACCGATAGGGGTATCGTTGTATATCCCGACAAACTCGTTTCTATAGAGTAATTAGCTGGAATGTACCGCGCGACACTATCGACTTTTTCACCTCCAGCATAGATTGTAGATGGCACATCACGCCATTGCCCAAGTTTTGATACCCTCCAGTGAGCCGTGATGTGGAAAACCCTTCCGAAATCGTTCTCGCTATAGTTTGAACAGACTTTACCATTGCTCTGCAGCATTTCTTTCTCCAAAACCTTTGTTCAAACTGGTCTATGGAGTCTAAATATTTTAAATCTGTAAAAGTTGAGCTTCTCTACTACACAAAAGATGAGGGATGAAAAATCGTTTGGGATCCGTTATATGGACGGGCAACTTATCCGAATTCAACCTATGAATACAAATGGGTCGCTCTGCTGATGAAGTCTCTTTCCGCCCCTGTTCTCTATCTCCTTTTCTATCATCCTCAACTGCTTCTGGCTGAGTCCGACCCTCAGGTAAATTAGCTTATCGTCTTCATAGAAAGCAACGCTTCCCTTCTTGTAATCGATAATTGCTTTCATCAGACTTTTTCCGCCATACAGCCAGACCCATATGTGGAGCTCTGGTCTGAGCATATTATCATGTGAAATTTTATCAATATTAGTTAATAAATATTTTTGTACAAAAGCATCCAGAAATAGAGATAGCCAAATTAATAAAAACAAATCCTCTACCCTTTCTCATGATCGGATTTCGAGATTACAGACCACCAAAAGAGGTGAGAGCCCTTTTCATCATACACTATTCTCCTCTCCTGCTCATCATCATGATAGGCCCTCTTACACCTATCTGTAGATTCTGGTACGGATTATCTTTCTGGGAAATCCCTCTTCCCATGCTGCCAACCGTGATTGCAGGCCTTTTAATCTTCATTGCTGGTGCCCTGTTTTTCATGAAATGGGAGATGTTCTGGGAGAGAACATACAGGGGGCAACTGGTGACGGAGGGTTTTTTCAGATATATAAGACATCCCCATTACTCATCACTGCTGATGATAGGAGTGGGTCTTGCCCTGTTCTTTTACTCCCTTATCGCCCTCCTTATTTCTCTGCTCGCCTTTCCGATCATGGCGGTAAGTGTTATTGACGAGGAGAAGAGGTTGATAGAGAGATATGGTGAAGACTACATAGAGTATATGAGGAAGGTGAAATGGCGACTGATACCGTGGATATTCTGAACAATGACCTGACAAAGCTGAAGGCGGAACTCATATCGTACGGTCGCATAGGGGTCCCGAGACATATTCGCAAGTATGTCTCGATAGAAAGACCAAAGAGCGGTCCGTATTCTGGAGAAAAGGTTATCGGACTGGAGTTCGGTGGAAGGAGGGTCAAACTCCCGATATCCGATGGCCAAGAGAGATATGTATTGGAAAAGGATGAAAATGGGTTGATTATAAAAGAGCACAACATGATACGCGCTCGCGCAAAACCTCTCGATCTCAGATATCACGCTCCGGGACAGTTGTTCATCTCCATCGAAAATAGATGCATTTATTCATGCTTATTCTGTACGGAGGGAAACATTTCGATACCCGAAGAAAGATTGCTGGATTTCGTGAGGAAAGCCTTAAATTCGGGTAACATAAAATCCGTTGCCATAACATCCGGCGTGTACCCCTCGGTGGAAGGTCATATAAACGGGATCGAGAGGTTCGTGAAGATGATAAAGACATCATATCCAGATATACCCCTTGGTGTTGAGCCGGTGATCAAGTCCGATGAACATATATCAAGATTATATTCAGCCGGCGCCGACGAAATCAAGATAAACGTTCAAACCGCAAGCAAAGAACTGTTCGACGTGATATGTGGGTATATGGATTATGATAAAATCTTCGATTTTCTCCAGTGTGCCGTTGATATATTTGGTAGAGGTAAAGTTATGAGTAACGTGATCTACGGTATCGGAGAAAGTGATGAGGATATGGTGAGAACGATGGAGAGAATCGCAGATATTGGAGCCCTACCCAATCCCAGAGCGATAAGGATAAATCCGGAAATAAGAAAAAAATTCGAGAAAAAAGGGTACAGAGTTGGAGAGATCGACCCGGATAGGATCATCAGAATCGCACAGATTTTAAGAGAAATCCTTCAAAAGAGGAACCTCTCAACAAAGGATATCAAAACGATGTGCTTCCCATGTGGATGCTGTGATGTTATACCTTTTCGGGATATTTAGCTCTTGGAAAAACCATTGCGAGCGAGAGATCGGGCTCTCTTTCCAACTATAAACAGCTTTACTATAAACTCTATCTCCTTCGCTTCATCCTTGTTGTAAACATTGCCAACTATTATCATTGATTAGTATTCTTCTGTTCTACTTTTAAAGGGATTTTTGTACAGTCGTTATCCAGGACGGATAATTTGGTTTGAAAAAAAGCGATGAATCCGGAGCACCACCAAAGCATTGGAAGAAAATGCACCGATATTTATATGAAGGGCTAAGAATATACCTCTATGAAAGGACAGAAATTCCGGTTACGCAGGGTATGATTTATATAAAATAACGGCAACAGAATCAAAATCCTCGATGACATCGCATTTCCTTTCGCGCTGTGGGAGAAATGAACGGAGAAAAAGGAAGCGGAGTGAAAAAATGCTCGATAACTTTAACAGGATCATCGTGCTCGGCATAGATGGTTTGGAGTGTTCTCTCGTGGAGGAGTGGAAACTCAAATACATCTTGCAGAGAGCGCACTGCAGAACCGATTTATCAGATTATGATGTCGTGGTGACGCCACCACTCTGGGGAAGCATGATAACCGGCGAGATAGACAGGGAGGTGATGAGAAGATGGAAGCTCCAGACGTTACTTGCCGGTATGGACAGCATGCGGGTGAAGATCGCCGAGAAACTCGGGAGATATCTCCCGCACAGACCGACCATATGGGTGTGGAATCATCTGGTACTTCCGGTGACGGGTGGAAATCCTTTTGAGTCGACTGCAAACTATATAGGGGAAAAGGGTCTTCACACCATCTTCCAGGAGTTCGAGAAGCCATGGACAAATGGTCTCCCGGGATATGGAAGGGTGGTGAGCGATGGTACCGCAAGGGAGCTTTTGCTCGAGGCATTCAGAGGGAATAAAAAGCCCTATATAAGGTATGCAGTCCAGCTGTACAAAAGGGATCGTGAAAAATTATTCTTTGCTCTCGACAGAGATCATGACCTGATATTCTGGTATACCTGCCTCCTCGATAAAATAGGGCACGTCTGCGCCGGCGACAAGCTCGTGATGCTAAAATACTATCTCGAAGTCAATCACCTTGCAAAGGAAGTGAGGAGGAAGTGTCCCGATGCCATCATTTACATTGTCTCTGATCACGGCATGAAGACCGCCGAGGGTACGGGAAAGTGGGGTGTACACAGTGAGTATGGATTTTTCAGCAGCAGCACCGGCGAACTGATATCAAAACCATATCATCTTTATGGACTCCTTCTCAGACACGCGCCGGGAACACGTATGAAAAGGGAGAATGTAATTGGAATTGGGTGAGCCCAAATCCTTTCTTCAACATCTTCTTTACGATCTCTCAAACGTTAAATACAACCTCTGCAATAACCTATACTGTATGGATGAACTGGAGATACTCAGGAAGAAAAAGCTGGAAGAGTTGAGAAAGAAATATATGAAAGGTGAAAAACTGGAGATGCCAGACGAGCCACTTGAAATTAATGATGCCAATTTCGAGGAAATTGTCATGAAGCACAAGAACATCGTCATCGACTGCTGGGCACCATGGTGCGGACCATGTCTCATGGTTGCGCCCGTGATAGAAGAGTTGGCAAAGGAACTCAAGGGAAAAGTGGTCTTTGGAAAAATAAACGTCGACGAGAATCAGAGAACGGCAATGAGATTCAACATAATGAGCATACCCACGATCCTCATTTTCAAGGATGGAAAACTCGTTGACAGAATCATAGGTGCAATACCGAAAGAATATATTATTGAGAAATTGAAATCCCTGAACATGATATGAGCTGTTGAGGATGAAATTCAAGATAGTTGCCATAATCGTTGGAATTATTTTGCTCATACCGGGATGCATCTCCCAGAATAAAAACGGCGAGAACATCGGTGATACGGGCTCTCTCAACTGGTACAGCTATATCGATGGAATAAACGAAGTAAATAAAACGGGAAAGCCAGCTATACTCTTCTTCTGCACATTTAATGATAACTCCGAATCCTATTCTCAATCTTTCTGCGAACTCGTAGAGGATAAACTATTTTCTAATGGCACGGTCAAATCTATGCTGAAAAAATTCATCCTCATCAAGGTGGATGTATATGACCGGTCTCAGGAGTGGATTCTATCAAAATATAGATTCATGTATACTCCTTTCCCTCTCGTAGTATTTCTCAACGGTGAGGGTGAGGAATTGAGCAGGCTGGTGGCCTATGGGATTTATGATCCCTCCGATGGGAGTAAATCCGTAGAGAGATTTATAGAGGTTCTGAATCTCACCCTCAAGGGAGAAGTTAAGGGCGAGGACTTCAGGTTTGTAACACTTTCGGGAGAAGAAAAACATCTCGATGAATACCGAAACAGGGTGGTTTTACTGGATCTCATGAGCGTGAATTGCCCCGCGTGCAGGAAGGAGATGGAATACCTCTTGGGGGTGAAGAACCATTACGGGAATGATAGCTCGATTGCCATAATATCCATAGATGTCGCGGGAGATACCGTTAATTCCATAAAGAGCGCTTATGGAGATTACATCGGGAAGTGGACATTTGGCGTGGATAAATATGGGGAGGCATCCAAATACCTTCTCGAGAGCGCAGTCCCGACCATCGTGATTATAGATAAACTCGGAAGAATATTCTATCTGAGAGCGGGTGTATTGTCAATGCAAAATTTGATTGAACTGATAGAAAGTGCTAAGGACGAGTAAATATATGGAAATGAGCCGAAAACAGAAACGGATGGAGCGGTAAAAACATCATCCAGAACCCGGGGAAAAGGTGTATGGAATAGACGGATACAAAAGGGGTGAACTATCAATACTTTTTTCATTCATACCGTTCGATTGAATCTAACTTTATATACCAGAATATTTTTCTATGCCCATAGGGGGACGACTCATGAAAGCATTCCATCTTAAGTATGGAGGTACAGAACTTCACTTTGGGGTAAATGCGATTAAAAACCTTGAAAAGAGGTTATCGAAAATCGAGCATGCAACCATCGTTACGGGTAAACAATCCGCAAGGCGGAGCGGTGCCCTCGATGACATCCAGGGTATACTGAAGGAGAAAAATGTTGAGTACGATATTTTTGACAGAATCAGACCCAATCCCACCGTCGAGATGTCCGATGAGCTCGCAGAATTTATCTGGAAGAAGTCCAGCGATTGTATAGTGGCGGTGGGTGGAGGAAGCGTAATAGATACGGCAAAAGTTTCTTCCGTGATAGCCCTCTCTGGAGGTGCTGCAAGAGATTATCTCGAAGGAAAAACCGCAAAAAGATATCTTCCCCTCTACACCATAAATCTCACTCATGGAACGGGAAGCGAGATAGACAGATTTGCTGTACTCACGGATGGTGTCTACAAGATAGGCATATCATCAAGATATCCGGATGTCAGCATCGATGACCCCAGGTATACGCTTACATTACCCGAAAATCAGACCATATTCACTTCTATCGATGCGTTTTTCCATGCATACGAGGCGGTTACGGCAAAAACATCAAACAGATTCGTGGAAACCCTCTCTATTGAATCAGCGAGGCTCATAGGTGAAAGCCTGCCAAAAGAGCAAACTTTGGAGGAGAAAGAAAAACTGCTTTATGCTTCCATGATAGCTGGAATATCTCTGGACATGAGTCCCGCTCACATAGTTCATGCTATAGAGCATGCATTGAGTGGGTTGAATCCGAAACTTCCCCATGGATGCGGTCTCGCCATAGTTGGAGCGAGGAGCATTTACTGGATTCACAGACATTCGATGAACTCTGGAAAAATCCTTCGGGCACTTCTCTCAAGAAAAATTAATTCCCCTGAGGATGCGGAGAAATCATTCAGAGAGTTTTTACGATCTGTAGGTTTTGAAGAAACACTCGATGATTATGGCTTTTCCAAAGACGATTTTGGGGACGTGGAGAAGATACTCTTCGAAGACCTGAAATACTTCCTGAAAAGAGTGGATTTCAGATTTACCCCCGATATGCTGCGCGATATTCTCGAGAAAAGTCTATGATAAAGCATAGTCATCATGCGCAACGGGAGGTTTCCAAAACGAAACCTTAATTAAAACCATCTTATTATGATAAATATAAAGAGCGGGCGTGATCTAGGGGTATGATTAGGGCCTTCCAAGCCCTCTGCCCGGGTTCGAATCCCGGCGCCCGCATGCCGGCAGGGGTAGCCAAGCCTGGTCAACGGCGCAGGACTTAAGATCGACTCCATAAGGGAGGGGTTCGAGAAGATATCCTGTCTCGTAGGAGTGCGTGGGTTCGAATCCCACCCCCTGCACCATAAAGTTTTAATGTAACCAAGGGATATGGTAATTGGTGTAAGAGGAGGGAGTATGGCAGGGGATAGATGTGTAACTGGTATCAAGGAACTCGATATCCAGATGGAGGGTGGAATTCCCGTTGGAAGCACCGTTCTCATCGTTGGAAGCAGCGGTTCTGGAAAAACCACGCTCTGCATGCAGTTTCTCGTGAATGGAGCCAGAATGGGTGAAAAAGGAGTCTTTTTCACCATAACAGAGCCCCTCTTCAAACTGATCTCCAATATGGAAAAGTTCAATTTCTTTGATAAAAACTTGATCGATAACGGAATGATAACGATCATTGATCTCAGGATCATTTTCGAGAGGATGGGTCTCAATGCCGGGAAGTATACGGTTGAGGATGCGAATGCGCTCCTCGATGTCATAAAGGATATAGCAAAAGAGCTGGATGCGAAAAGGGTCGTTATAGATTCCATAACCGCGCTGTGTTACAGACTGCATACCAAGGAAATGATAAGAGATTTCTTATTCAAACTCGGAACATTTCTGGCTGCGATGGAGTGCACAACCTTCCTAACCTCGGAGATCCCGCCCGGGGAGTACAAGTTTTCCCAGTATGGTATAGAGGAGTTCATATCGGATGGAATCATTTTCCTTGGGGATATCGAGAGGGGTGGAGACCTCATAAGAACTCTTCAGATCATAAAGATGAGGGGCGTGAATCACAGCAGAGCCAAATATGCCATGAACATCACATCAAGAGGTGTTGAACTCGCCCCCCTCCTCAAGGTGAGGTGATATATTGCCCACGGCACTTGTTGAGGGTTTGAAAGAAAGAATCTTCTCCTCCATATCCATGTACCAGTCTCTCGGCGTAGTTATACCGGGAACCAACTACAACGACATAGTGCGCGCCCTGTTCGATTGTATAAGGGAGCATCCCAATGACAAATGGATATACATAACTATCACGAGACCATTCGACAGCTTTGCCAGATTGATAAGCGATATAAACGCCATCCCGAATGTTACATTCATAGATTGCATATCAAGAGCATCTGGTATAGTGAAAAAGGATGAGAAATGTGTGTACATAGAAAGTCCAACCATGCTCGAGCATATTATGATAGAGGCCATGAATATCTTCGAGAGGTTACCTCCCGGTAGCGAAAAATATCTGATACTCGACTCGCTTTCCGCTTTGATGATATACAATGACCCTTCTCTGGTAACGGAGTTTTTCTACCAGCTTTTGAACAGGGCAAGATGCGAGAATATTCGCACTATATCCCTGGTTGTTGAAGAGGGGGAAGAGGACAGGAACATCAACAGACTGATTTACCTGAATGATAAAATATTGAAGGTTAGAGACACCTTTATCTAAATGATAAAATGGAGAGTGGAAAAGAAGTTCCCATATATGGATTCACCGAAAAGATGCCTCTGTCAGATGATTTTGTAAGTACGGGTATCGATAAACTCGATGCACTCTTAGAAGGAGGTATACCAAAAGGTTTTACCACTCTAATATTGAGCGTTCCGGGAAGTGGCTGCGAGATCCTTTTCAAGCAAATGGCATCACGTGGAAACACCCTCATATTTTCCACGGAGGAGACAAAAGAAGAGATAGAGTCAACGATGAAGAGATTTGGATGGAATCCAGAAGGCGTGGAAATAGTTGATATAGCGTCGAGTTACAGGGAAAGCGTTATACTTTCTCAGCAGGAAAGGGTGAACGTATATCTCAAAAGAGCGGGCGTTGATCTCAAAGAACTGATAATGGAAAGCTCGGGAGGTTTTCCAAAAACCAAAAAGGTTGAACCCGACTTCCTCGCGATGCTCGGAAACAGAATGAGAGAACCAGAACTTCCGAGCCGCATCATCCTCTACAAACTGGACTTCTTTCTTGACCAATATCCTCAGAACGACGTTATCAAAACGGTTTATGCGATGAAAGTTGCGAATGCAAAGAACAAGGGAGCGCTTTTCATGTTCCTGACAAAAGGTCTCTATGGAGAACTATTCGAGAGAAAAATGGAAGGGATGGCAGATTGCGTCATGGAGCTCGACATAATCAGGAAAGGCTCCACATTCGACAGATACATAGCCATAAAGAAGATGAAAAATTTCGCCAGAAAAATTGGCATGGCGAGATACACCATAGAGCAGAATGGCTTCGTTCTGGAACTCATAGAGAAGATACTATAAAAAGGGTAATAAACCGGATATCCCTTTTCCACTTGTATGGGATATACTATATCTGAGAAGATACTGGCGAGAGCGGCCGGCGCCGGCAAGGTGGAGGCGGGAGAAATAGTAGATGCATCGGTTGACCTTGCGATGAGTCATGATAATGCCGCGCTTGTTTCTAAGATATTCAGAGAGATAGGCGTTGATAAGGTGTGGGACAGAAATAAGATAGTTATAGTTCTTGACCACAGAACCCCGGCGAATACAATAAAGGCTGCAGAGGCGCATAAATCGATAAGGGAGTTCGTCAGAGAGCAGGGTATAGAGAATTTTTATGATATCGGAGAGGGCATATGTCATCAGGTTCTTCCCGAGAAGGGTTATGTAAAACCCGGCATGCTCATTGTTGGTACCGACTCGCACACGACAACCTATGGGGCATTCGGTGCATTCTCGACGGGTATAGGTGCAACCGAGATGGCGTGCATATGGGCAACGGGAAAATTGTGGATGAAGGTTCCCGAAACGATAAAAATGATCATAAATGGAAAACCGAGAAAGATGGTCATGTCAAAGGATATCATTCTTCACATCATCGGCGAGATTAAATCCGATGGGGCAAACTACAAGGCAATCGAATTTTACGGTGAAACGATAAAAAACATGAGCATAGCCAGCAGGATGACCATCTCAAACCAATCCATGGAGGCGGGCGCAAAGGCCGCGATAATACCACCCGATGAGAAAACGTTCGAGTACCTGAAAGAGAGAGTTAAAGGCGAGATAAAACCAGTATACGCCGATGAAGATGCAAGCTATGAGGATGTTATGGAATTCGATGTAACAGATCTCGAGCCGCAGGTGGCATGTCCTCACACTGTCGACAATGTCAAACCCGTGAGTGAGGTGGCTGGGATCAGCATAAATCAGGCGGTTCTGGGTTCTTGTACAAATGGCAGACTTGAAGATATTGAGGTGGCTGCAAGAATACTCGAGGGCAAGAGAATAGCCGATGGAGTGAGAATGATAGTGGTGCCGGCATCCAGAGAGATATATCTGAAGGCGATAGAGAAGGGATACATACAAACCTTGCTGAAAGCGGGGGCGACGGTCATAAATCCGGGCTGTGGTCCATGCCTTGGAGCACATCAAGGGATACTGGCAAGTGGGGAGAGGGCAATAACTTCCACGAACAGGAATTTCAGGGGGAGGATGGGCTCTCCAGATGCGGAGGTGTATCT